>Ga0181466_1000179_pt1 | contig 22440 bp, 27 predicted proteins | sample InSIn4gowninarea_FD_119078 | JGI IMG/M metagenome (GOLD analysis project Ga0181466, IMG submission 119078) | Clean room microbial communities from NASA Spacecraft Assembly Facility at Jet Propulsion Laboratory, Pasadena, California, USA -... ... | reverse complement strand
ATTATGACGTTAGAACAAGGAAAACCATTTAATGAAGCACTGGGCGAAGTAGGATATGCCAATAGTTTTATTTCCTGGTATGCGGAAGAAGGAAAAAGAAATTATGGAGAAACCATTCCTGCATCATTTCCGAATAAAAGAATTGTTGTTCAAAAGCAGCCGGTTGGGGTCGTTGCGGCGATCACACCTTGGAATTTTCCCGCTGCAATGATTACGCGTAAAATCGCGCCGGCGTTAGCAGCTGGTTGTACAACGATTATTAAACCAGCAGAACAAACTCCTTTGACGGCTTTATATATTGCAGAGCTTGCAGCAAAAGCTGGAATTCCAGATGGAGTCATTAATGTTGTTACAGGGGATCCTAAACAAATTGGTCGTGCATGGATGAGTGATCGTCGAGTAAGAAAGATTACCTTTACTGGATCAACGGAAGTTGGAAAGTTGTTAATGAGACAAGCAGCCGATACAGTCAAGAAGGTCTCACTCGAACTAGGTGGGCATGCACCATTTATTGTGATGAACGATGCGGATCTTGATGCGGCAGCTGAAGGCGCCATTGCGTCAAAGTTTCGAAACGCAGGTCAAACTTGTGTCTGTGCTAACCGCATTTATGTTCATGAGGATGTAGTGGATCCATTTTTAGCTAAATTTGTTGAGAAGGTTAGAGATTTGGCAGTTGGAGATGGTTTTAAAGATGGGATCGATATTGGTCCGCTCATCGATGAAAATGCCGTTGCAAAAGTGGTAGAGCAAGTGAGTGACGCCAAAGAAAAAGGTGCTTCTATTTTGTTGGGAGGACAACTGATTCAAGGACATTTTTATCAACCAACCGTATTAGCCGGCGTAACAGATGAGATGCTTTGTATGAATGAAGAAACATTTGGCCCCGTTGCTCCAGTAACGAGTTTTTCAACGATTGACGAGGTGATTTCTCGTGCCAATGATTCTGATTTCGGGTTAGCCGCTTACGTTTACACACAAAATCTATCAAATGCGATCAAAATGAGTGAAGCATTAGAGTATGGAATCGTCGGTGTGAACGATGCGCTGCCAGCAGTTGCCCAAGCTCCATTTGGTGGTTTCAAAGAGAGCGGTTTGGGCCGTGAAGGTGGACATCATGGTATGGATGAATTTTTAGAAACGAAATATATTTCGCTTGGAATTTAATAGTGAGACAAAAGGGGCTGACTCAAAAGGTTTAAATGAAACCTTTTAAGTTGCAGCTCCTTTTTTCATGGTTTTTAGTTTAGTTTGAAAGTTAACAAATACGATCTCAGATTCATAGTTTTTTTTGTGATATACATCGTTGTCAGATGTAGCAAAATTCTCTTCGTTTTCTATTTCTTAAAACAAAGTTTCTGATGAAGCGAGAATGTTAAAATGATGGGCAATGTCTTACTTATAAGGGTAAAAATTATTTTTTACATAATGGGTCTATGTAACAATCCTGTGTCGAGTTATACTCAAGCTTGAGAATTCATTTTTGTAAGAGTATGATGGTACATGAGGTGAACGAGATGGAACGGTTACAAAAAGTCATTGCCCAAGCTGGAATTACATCACGGCGAAAGGCTGAACAATTAATTCAGGAAGGGAAAGTAACAGTGAATGGACAAGTTGTCCGTGAACTTGGTGTAAAAGTAACACCAAATAAAGATCAGATTGAAGTTGAAGGTGTCCCGATTGACCGAGAAGAACCTGTGTATTATTTACTCTACAAACCAAGTGGAGTTATTTCCAGCGTCAATGATGAGAAAGGCAGAAGAGTTGTCACAGATTTTCTCGATATTGAGCAACGGGTCTTTCCAATTGGGCGTCTTGATTATGATACGTCAGGTTTAGTATTGATGACTAATGACGGGGAATTTGCTAACTTGCTTATGCACCCAAAATATAAAATTGAAAAGGTGTATGTGGCAAAAGTAAAAGGCATCCCGTCACGAGAAAAGTTAAAAGAGCTTCAAAATGGCATCATGCTGGAGGATGGAAAAACAGCTCCGGCTAAAGTGAAAATGATGTCAATTGATAAGAAAAAACAAACATCGATTATCCGCTTGACCATTCATGAAGGAAGAAATCGTCAAGTGAGACGGATGTTTGATGCCATTGAGCATCCTGTTATGAAGTTAAAACGTGAACAGTATAGTTTTCTAACATTACGAGGGTTAAACCCTGGTGACGTTCGTGCTTTAAAACCATTTGAAGTGAAGCAGCTTCGTGAATTAGCTGTCACGAAACCGTCATAAAGCATGTAAGTGAAAAAATGTTTCTAACGTTATAATAGAGAAAAATCAAATAGGATAGTAAGAATCAAGGGGGAGAGTTTATTGAAATCTAAACGTCTCATTATGCGAACTAGCATCTTGACCATTATTGGGATTGCTCTTGCCTATACGTTTTACTCGAATTTTTTCGCTGATCGAAGTGTAGCCCAAGCTGGAAATGATTCAGTCAATTTTGTCTTAAATGATCTAGAAGGGGAACGTATTGAGCTTGAGAATTTAAAGGGCAAGGGGGTCTTTTTAAATTTCTGGGGGACCTACTGCCCTCCTTGTGTAGAAGAAATGCCAATCATGCAAGAGCTGTACGCTGACTATAAAGAAAAGGGCGTTGAGATTATTGCAGTTAATGCTGCAGAGCCAAGTCTCACGGTTGAACGCTTTGCTGAACGTTACGGGCTTACGTTTCCAATTGCTATTGATAAAGGCAGAAATGTGATCGATGCATATGGTATTTCTCCATTGCCAACAACGATTTTAATTGATGAACACGGTGAAATTGTGCGTGTGCACCAAGGAGGAATGACTGAGGAAATGGTCCATGATTTTATGGAAGAGATAAAACCCGGAACATAAATTGAGGTGTGGGGAATGAGCAGATTAACATGTGAGTGTGGGCATCAAAATCCACACGGAACGATCGTTTGTGGTTCTTGTGGCAAGCCGCTAGATGCCCAAAATGATAATAAACAACTCCTTGATATGAAATATGAAGGAGTTGCTAGACGTTCTCAAACGTATACAACGACTTTTATTGATAAGATTTGGATGTTTTTTTCTTCTGTTAAAGTAGGAATTTGGATTATCGTAATCACGCTAGTTGCGTCAGGGATTGGTACGATTTATCCTCAGGAAATGTATATTCCGCCAACCGTTGATCCTGCAGAACATTATGCGAATGAATATGGTATTACGGGACAATTATACTACGAATTAGGGTTTCATAATTTATATGGTTCATGGTGGTATATGCTGTTAATTGCCTCGCTAGGGATCTCGATCTTTATTGCAAGTTGGGACCGCGTATTCCCGCTATATCGTGCCTTGAAACATCAGAGGGTGACTCGTCATCCGAACTTCATGAAGAGACAACGGGTTTATGGTACTTCAAATGTAAATGAAATGGATCAAACGTTTGAACATATTCAGAGGAAACTGAAGAAAAAACATTATAAGATCTCAGAAGAAAATGGTAATCTTGTTGCCGAAAAAAATCGTTTTGCACGTTGGGGGCCATATGTAAACCATATTGGCTTAATTGTTTTTTTAATTGGCTGTATGCTTCGCTATTTTCCTGGAATGTATATTGATGATAATATGTGGATTCGCGAAGGAGAAACTATAGTTGTGCCTGGCACAAATGGACAATATCATGTAGGGAATGAAAGATTTATTGTTGAAATGTATGATGAAGAAGATGAAAAATTTAATGAGGCCATGCAGCGCTCAGGTGGTCAAGTGGTTAAAAACTATCAAACTGATGCGGTTCTTTATGAAAAAGAAGATACGGGAGCAGTAGGAATTGAGGGAGATCTCGTTGAAGTTGATCGTCATAGTATCCGTGTAAATGATCCGTTGAAGTTTGATGGATATGCGCTTTATCAAGTCGATTATAAATTGCATGAGCTAAATACGATGAGTTTTCATTTAGAAAACAAATCGACAGGAGATCTGTTTGGACCAATAGAAATAGATCTATTCAATCCAGAACGAGAGTATGATTTAGGCGACGGCTATCGTATTGAAATAAGAGAGTACTTTCCCGATTATTACTTAAATGACTCAGATGTTCCGTCTACTAGGTCGCAAATTCCAGATAACCCAGTTTTTATTTTTGATATGTATACACCTGATACACCAGACGGCGAAGTTAGTTTTGTAGGGATTCGAACAAATCTTGAGCCGCTAGGCGAAAATGAATATAAAATGTCTTTTGCTAACGTAGAAACAAAGCATGTGACAGGATTAACCATTAGAAAAGACTTAACTTTGCCTTTCTTAATTGTAGGTGGGATCATTTTTATGATTGGGCTTGTACAAGGATCTTATTGGGCTCATCGTAGAATCTGGTTCCAACGTATTAACGGAGAAGTTTGGATGGCTGGACATACAAATAAAAACTATCTTGCATTACGCAAAGATATTGATTTTGCAATTGAGGGTACCGAAATTAAAGCTCCAATTGACCAACTAGAACAAGAAGAACAACAACATGATGTCTTAAATACAAAAGAAAGTTAAACGAGGTTTGGGGCTAGTTCCCCACCTCATTTCTGTCAGGAGGATTTATATGGAAGCACTTAGTGGAAATCTACTATTTTTTGCTTTTTTCCTATATCTTGCTGCGACCATTGCCTATACCGTATCGATTACTGGGAAAAAGTGGCGTGATAAGCAAGGTGAAATGAAAGGAAATCGCTGGGGATATTTCGGGTATATATTATCCATTTTAGGATCAGCGTTTTCAATTGGGTATTTTATCACACGATGGATTTATTCAGGACATGCTCCAGTGAGTAATATGTATGAATATATGACTTTTTTAGGAATAGCGGTCGGACTTGCTTTTGTCATTATTTATGCTATTTATCGATCCAACTACCTTGGTTTATTTACAATGCCGATTGTTATGTTAATTATTGCTTATGCATCGATGTTTCCAGGCGAGGTTGCTCCACTAATACCTGCTTTACAAAGTTATTGGTTAAAAATTCATGTTATTACAACTGCTTTAGGGCAAGGGATTCTTTCAATTGGATTTGTGGCAGGTTTAATCTATCTTATTAGAACAATTGATTTCACAAAATCAAATAAACAAACTCGTGCTTTAGAGTTTGTGTTGTATTCTTTGCTATCTTTAATTGGTTTTATTGCCGTAGGTTCGATTTTTAATGGTTTAAATTATGAGGCGACTTTTGCTTATATTGACGAAAATGGGAATGAGGCAGAAGTCGTTTATCATGTTCCTGCGCTAATTGGCCCTAATGAAGGCACGCTTTTAACTGAAGGAAAGTTTGAGCCTGTTTTTGATGCACCTGCTATGATCGTCGCGGATGATTTAAATACAGTAATCTGGTCGCTCATAGCTGGGCTTGTCATTTATTGGCTATTTCTTCTGCTTCCGCTTCAATTAACTGATGCCATTTTATAAGAAGTTGACTACGTTCAAGAGCTGTTTTTGCCGCCCAATCTGGAAATGCCTCATAAGCAGAATCAGCGGCTAGCTTCGCCTCTTTCTCTCCACCATTGGGTACGCTTCCAACCAATTCACCTGTAGAAGGATTATATACCTCAATTTGATCATCAAGCTGTACTGCTTTTCCTCCAATTAATAGATCCCAACTCTTCACACCGTTCTCCTCCTCATCAACTTACAAGAATAATAGCTTCTAGATATCTCTTCAATAACGATATCCAACTTGCTCTCCTATATTTTTTCAAAACTAACGCAAAAAAGCAACATTTCAGATTTATTATTTTACTTCATACCTCATCCTCAATAAAAATCAATAAGAGGTTGTCCCGAAAGATTTTCAACCTTTCGGAACAACCCTGGGGGAATATGCGGAGGCGCGACTTTTTTTACCAGAAAAGAAAAGCTATTTTCTCCTCATTAGGCGAGTCGCAAAAGGAGAATTTTCACTTCTTTTTTAGGGTCTTACTACAGCCCCTCTGTTTACATTCCAAATACATAAGTCACGATTAAGATAGAAGCAATGATCCCAACTATGTCTGCCAACAATCCAACTTTTAGAGCATCACCCATCTTTCGAATCCCTACGGCACCAAAGTAGACGGTTAACACATAGAAGGTGGTATCTGTACTTCCCTGCATAGTTGAAGCCAATCTTCCTATAAAGGAGTCTGGGCCATAGTTCGCAATCAAATCAGTTGTCATCCCAAGTGCCCCCGTTCCAGAAATAGGCCTTATCATCGCTAATGGGACAATTTCAGACGGAACACCAACGGCTTGCAGAGCTGGTTTTAGTAATTCGATAATAAAATCCATCGCACCTGATGCTCGAAATACAGAAATGGCAACAAGCATCCCTACCAGATAAGGAATAATCGATACCGCCATTCCAAACCCTTCCTTTGCTCCGTCTACAAATGTTTCATAAGTGGGCACTTGCTTATACGTTCCGTACATCAGAATAAAGGCGATTAATACAGGAATGAACCATATTGATATAACGGTGATCCAACCCATTTATTCTCGCCCCTTTCTTACTCGCCGATGATAAAAGTACCGGTCAATTAAGAGTGCACCTAAAGTAGAACAAGTTGTCGCAACTAGGGTCGTCCCAACAATTTCGGTCGGTGAAACAGACCCATAACTCATTCGAATCGAAATTACCGTTGTGGGAATTAAAGTGATGCTGGCCGTATTTATGGCCAGCAAGGTGATCATCGATCTGCTCGCAGAATCTTTTCCGTCGTTTAACTCTTTAAGTTGTTCCATTGCCTTAATTCCCATCGGAGTAGCCGCGTTACCAAGCCCAAATAAATTTGCAGTCATATTTGATAAAATATATCCCATTGCCGGATGATTAGGAGGAACCTCTGGAAAAATACGCTTTGCAATTGGCTGCATTAATCGAGCCAATGTGTTCAGCAGTCCTCCTTCTTGAGCAATTCTCATAAGCCCTAACCAAAAAACCAGGATACTAATTAAACCTAGACAAATCGTCACGGCATCCTTAGCACCCGAAAATATGGCTTCGTTTATTTCTTCCATTTTTCCATTTATGGCTCCGAATACGATTCCAATAACAAGCATCGTTACCCATATTTTATTAATCACTTGATTTCACCCCAATAGTGAAAGAAAAGAAATCGAATACACGTGCCCAAAAGCCTTTCTTCTCCTCCACTTCTGGAGGATCATATAGCAATGGAATCTTTCCAATAACCGTCTCGTTCAGCTTAAATTCAATTTTCCCAACAGGCGAAGGGGGAATATATTGACCAGCCCGTTCTTCTTCGGGCGGTTTATACAAAGTAATTTCCTTTTTCAATGAATCAAATTCTGATTTTGTTAAAGGATATTCAAATGAATAAGGTGTATACACATGATCTTTATAAAACTCGTCTTTTATGTTTTTGAGAATTCCTTCTTCAACTAGCACCTCGACATTGTATGAATCAAATGCCCAGTTAAATAAGTTCATATGATCATGCCAATCACTTGGAGCATTTAAGGTAACCGCAATTAGGTTCATGTCCTCTTTCTCCGCCGTCGAAACAAGGGTTCTTTTAGCCCGCTTCGTATAACCTGTTTTCCCTCCAGTTGAATATTGGTAAAGTTCCGTTAATAAACGATTTTTATTACGCCAAACCCGAATTTGCTCACCGTCAACCCGATAACTTTTCGTTGAAGCAACTTCTCTGTAAATTTCGTTTCCCATTGCATACTGTGTTAACAATGCCATATCATAGGCACTAGAATAATGGTCTTCATGATCATCAAGCCCGTGTGGGTTTTGAAACATTGTATTAGCCATTCCTAACTCTTTTGCCTTTTCATTCATCATATATACAAACCCTTCCAAACTACCGCCAACATGTTCAGCGATAGCAACCGCGGAGTCATTTCCGCTACGCAACATCAGGCCATACACCAAATGTTCCAGCTTAATTTTTTCACCTGCACGTAAATAAATAGAAGAACCTTCTGTCCGCTCTGCTTTTGAAGATACCTTCACCATCTCATCTAATTTTCCTGATTCAATGGCTAAAATAGCCGTCATAATTTTCGTAATACTCGCAATTCGCAACGGTGTATTTTCATTTTTACCATATAAGACTCTACCAGATTCCTGATCAATTAAGACAGCTGCTTGAGCAGATACGGAAAAATTTCGTTGTTCTGCTTTTGCACCAACTGGCAACACAGGAATAATCAAAAGTACAATAATAAAAATAAGTGCTAATTTTTTTCCCATTTAGATCCCGCCTGTCCTTAATGTTTGTGCTCTCGTTGTGACAAGGTATTTACCTGCCTGTCTTTTTATTCTCTTATTAGCCAAGTCTATGCAGGACAACCAGCGATATGACAGGAACGTGGACACATTTCGTTTAATCCCTAAAAATTTCGGAGATAATGTTGACACAGTAAGAGGAGGGATTTTAGTTTGTTATTAGAATTAGTCAATGTTTTAGGAAGAATTATTACCATATTACCCCTTTTACTTATGATGACATTATTTATGGGAAAACGTTCTATTGGACAAGTGCCTATTTTTGATTTCCTCATTTTTGTCACCCTTGCAAGTGTTACGGGGGCCGATCTAGCAGACCCTTCTGTTAGTCAAGTTCATACAGCCTTTGCTATTGTGGCTATTTGCTTTCTTCAAAAATTTGTAGCACTTCTCACAATTAAAAATCGTAAAATTGGAAAGTTCATCACATTTGAACCTATTGTCGTCGTTAAAAATGGACAATTATTAGTAGATAATCTAGAAACGATTCAATATTCGATTGATAATATCCTTCAACTATTACGTCAAAAAGATATCTTTGACATTAATGAAGTAAAACTAGCTATTCTTGAAGCTAATGGTGAACTAACGGTTCAAAAAAAACCTGAAAAATCCACTCCGAGCCTTGAAGATCTCGGGTTACCAAAAAAGGGAAGTGGCATCTCCTATCCTGTTATTATTGAAGGGGTAATCCGCGAAGAAATATTAAAAGAACTAAATATGAGGAAGGATATGTTTTTAGAGCGTTTACAAAGAGAAGGTATCATAAGAATTGAAAACATCTTTTTGTGTACAATCACCGAAGACGATCAACTCCAACTGGCCTATACGCGTAATGACGAACAGTATCAAAGGATACAGCACTAAACCCTGCAGTTAAGTGAAGCAAGGTTGTCAGGACAGTTCATTCTTTTTACGAATCCGCCGAAGAGTCTTGGGGAAAGTGGACCTTTCTGAAGACTCTTCGGAATTTGCATAAAAAAAACAGCAGCAACAAGAGCTCTGAAAAAAGGGGCTTTTTCCTTATTCAGCAGCTCTCTGGAGCACTGTTATTTTAAGCTTTAGTATATGGAGACACTTGATTATGGACTTGTTTCATTTGTTCAACGCACCATTGATACGTATTTACGGCTTCTTGATTTTCTGTATCTAAGGTAAATGTTTCTAGATCGGCAATGACACTCTTGATACTAGCTTCTAATAACGGCAATTCTGTTGGTTGAGGCACTTCTAGAACATCATTAAATAGATCGATCGTTACTTGACCGTATTCATCAATTTGTGCTAAATCCACATTTTCAATAATGGCATTCATTTTTTCCAGTTCCGTTTTTAACCATTGTTGATTCAGACCTCTAGTCGCTAACGGCTCATGCAACACTTTCCCATCCATGATAACGGTCTCTGGTTCTTTAATAGGCGGGACTTGATGATGCAGCATTTTGGCCGTGATAGGTTGCTGTTCTTTTTTCAGCAAAACATTTAATTCACCATTTCCCTCCAGAACAGCAAACTCAACGTCAGCCACTTGAAAAACTTGTTTGGCACGAAGCTTACGCAGCAATTCATCAGTTGTTAAGTGTTGTTTTTTCATATTTTCTTCTAGAATTTTTCCATCCTTCATGATCGGGATCCCTTTGCCAAATACGACTGAGCGAAAGGAAGCATTTTTCATACTGAGCATTGTAATGATTAATGCTCCACCGGCCCATATTATAAGAGCAACAAACAAATATGAGACGGGAATTGCAAGTTGAATGGACCCAAAAGCTAAGATAACTGCAATCGAGGCAATAAGACCGAATTCCAATTGTGAGGTTTCTCCGATTGGTTTTCTTACAAAAAGTCTAGCGACCGCAATAAGCAATAGAAAACCGATAAAACTTCTCAGCGCAACCTCTATCCATCCTGCCACCTTTAATCCCTCCTTTTAAGTTTGTTGATAAGTTGGTTCCTCAAATTCAATTTGCCCTTTCCGTTTTTGGACTTCTTTGATCACCGTTCTTGTTTTTAAAGCACTCTGATGGAACGCGGCTCTTGCTTCCGGCTCTTTTGTTTTAATGGCCAAAGACGTTAAAGTGGCATCTATCGATTGTAATGATATAAGTAAACCTTGTACTTTACTTCCTACTGTCATATATTCGCACTCCTTATCCTTTCGGTTTAAAAACGAGTGATGCTATAAATCCAAAAATAATAGCCGCTGAAATCCCTGCGCTCGTCACTTCAAAAATTCCTGTAAGAACCCCAATAATTCCATTAGCTTCGGCTTCTGCCATTGCTCCGTGAACGAGAGAATTCCCAAAGCTTGTAATCGGAACTGTTGCTCCTGCTCCCGCAAAATCAATTAATGGCTCATATAAGCCAAAACCATCTAAAACAGCTCCAGACACAACAAGAGTACTCATTGTATGTGCTGGCGTTAATTTAAAAACATCCATTAAAATTTGTCCGATTACACAAATAAGACCACCTACAACAAAGGCCGAAACAAATATCATGATTTTCCCCCTCCTGCTTCAATTGAAACAGCGTGTGCAATACATGGTATGGACTCTTTTTGTTGAAAAGACATAGGAGATAATAATGCACCTGTTGCAACTACCAGAATTCTTTTTAATTCTCCTCGTTTAATCCGATTTACCAGATGCCCATATGTAACAGCAGCTGAACACCCAGCACCGCTTGCACCAGCTAAAACAGGTTGTCCATCTCGGTAAATCATTAAGCCACAATCCTGAAACGTATCATCTGGAAGGACTAATCCTTTTTGTTCAAGCAATTCTTTAGCAATTGGTAATCCAATTTGACCTAAATCACCTGATACGATTAAGTCATAGTGATCTGCCGAGAGATCGCGATCACGAAAATGGGATAAAATCGTATCTGCAGCGGCCGGAGCCATCGCTCCTCCCATATTAAATGGATCAGATAATCCCATATCAATAACCTTTCCGATGGTTGCAGATGTCACAACGGGACCTTCTCCACTATTTGCAACCAAAGCTGCCCCTGAAGCCGTTACTGTCCATTGTGCAGTTGGCGGTTTCTGACCACCATATTCTGTTGGGTATCTAAACTGCTTTTCTGTAGCTGCATTGTGACTTGATGCTGCTGCAATGACTCTTTCGGCTCCTTTTGCATTAATGATAAAAGAGCCAAGTGCCAATCCTTCCATCGATGTCGAGCATGCTCCAAAAAGTCCAAAGTAAGGAATGGCTAATGTCCGACTTGCAAAGCTCGACGGAGTAATTTGATTGATTAGATCACCTGCAAACATAAACTGTATGTCTTCATTGCGCAGTTCTGCTTTTTCGATCGCGCGGGAAATCGACTCTTCAATTAACACTTTTTGTGCTTTTTCATAGGAATCTTGTCCTATCCATAAATCGTCATGCAACAAATCAAAGTCATCGGCTAATTCTCCATTGGCTTCAAAAGGTCCGCCAACAACACCAGTAGACACAATGACCGGCCGGTTTTCAAAAATCCAAGTTTGATGTCCTTGTAGCATCTTATAAACCTCCCATCTTGAGGAGAATAGTTTTTATTAAAGCAATCACGAAGGCTGACACTGTTCCAAAAACAATGACCGAACCAGCTAGTTTGAAAATATTTCCTCCAACTCCTAATACATAGCCTTCGGTCCGATGTTCAATCGCAGCTGATGCAACAGAGTTAGCAAAACCAGTAACTGGAACAGCTGTCCCACCGCCTGCAAATTGTGCAATTCGGTCATATACTCCAAATCCTGTTAAAAGAACAGAAATGAAAATCAACGTTGCCACGGTTGGATCTCCTGCCGTTCTCTCCGTAAACGGAAAAAAGGTATAATAAAAAACACTTATTGCCTGTCCGATCAAACAAATAGTCCCGCCTACAAGGAAGGCACGAAAGCAATTTTTGATAACAGGTCTTTTAATTTCGTGCTTTTTCTCGAGTTGTTGATATTTTTCCTGTGCAGGAGTTACCTTTTTTTGTTTGCTTGATGACATCTTTTGACCTCCTTTAACCCTTCATCATATCTTCAAGACTTTTTAGTTCCTTGTTTAATCGCTCTTCACTAATTGATTTGTTTTTTAGTTGTTCTTCAAGTTTTTCTAATTCGATGAATATTTTCTTATCGGTCGAAAAAAATATTTTAGCTTCTGGATAACGATTCTTTATAGAGTCATAACCTTTTTTTCTAATATCGTTTAATCTAAAACGATCAAAGTGCTTTACTCTGGGTGCAAGATATAGTTTATTTTTGTTATTGTTAACACCTTTTATTTCTACAACTTCTTCCATTGTTAATACAATTTGCTTTGCTTCGTCAGCTTGAGATTGATCGATAACAGCTTGATCAGCTAAACTAAGTGGTTTAATATCATCCGAAGCACCCGTATTTTGACAGCCAGTTAAAAGAAATAAGATGATGGCTACTACGGTTAACTTTTTCATCGTTCATCTCCCCTTTAAGTAGAATATGTAGAACGAACAAAATGAAAGGGTGGTTAGAGTAACTTTAGGGATGTTCCGTAAAAGAGTTCGCTACTCGCCTTGAGCAGTGAAACCCATTCATCTCAAGATCTAATGTTTCGACTCCCTTTATTGCTTTGGGGTTGCCTCAAAAGGGTACTATCATTCCTTTTGAGGCAACCCCTTTTTGGCTTATTATTGTTTATATTGAGGCTCTTCTTGTTCAATTTGTTGTAATCGAGGTTCTAAGCCATCAATAACTCCCTGCGTCTGTTGGGCTGCTTGTTGAAAAAGTTGTTTTGCTTGTTTGTTCTCAGTGTCAAGAGCAAAAGTCTCTAAGCTTGCTTGGGCACTTTTTAACCCTGCCAATGTTTGTTGAAATTTCGCTGCAACTGTCATAATGAAACCTCCAATAGCTATTAAAACTAGCTTAACTATTTTTTTATTAACTATTCGCGAAATTTATTGTTTGTACTGAGGCTCTTCTTCTTGAATTTGTTGTAATCTTGGCTCTAGTCCATCAATAACCCCTTGCGTTTGTTGAGCCGCTTGTTGAAAAAGCTGCTTCGCTTGTTCGTTTTCCGTGTCAAGAGCAAAAGTTTCTAAGCTCGCTTGAGCACTTTTCAACCCTGCTAATGTTTGTTTAAATTTTACTGCTACTGTCATGATTGCGCCCCCTAAAAACGATTTCTGAAGTACCTCGGACTTCTTTATCTAGAATGGACAATGACTTTCTAATGATAAGCAGTAAATTTTGTCAAAAATATGCTACACTGGAGGGACTTTTAAAGGGAGGAGTTTCACCAGTGCTAATTATTACTGTTTTATTATTGTGTTTATCTAACTTACTTTTTATTATTCTTTTCCTTCACCAAAGAAAAATCAGGCAAGAACTATTCACCATCAGAAAGAATGTTGAAGAACTTAGGGTACGGACAAATGCATTTGATGAGTATGCAGAGAGGAAGCTATTAAAAGAGAAACGTGCACATCTATTTTTACTCGTCTATCAAATTCGTGAAGCTGTCGCTAAGCAGCAAAAAGACTTGCACCCAGGTATAATTGACACCACACCGAGATCACATCAACTTAAGGATTCTGAGTTAATTCAAATGCTCAACTCCGATGAGCTTATCATTATCCAAAAATATTTCTCAGCTTATAATCGATACATTGAAGGACAATGGTTAAATTCTAAAGGAAAGATGAAAACCATATTCCGAGGACGCCCACAAGATCTACAATCTGAACTAGGTCAACTTCACCACACTTCCAAACTCCTCACACAACAGTTAGACGACTGGATTTTCCAATTAAATTCCTTTTCATAAACACCCCTTCTTTTGTTCACACTATTTGGTATGTTAATACAAACGAAGGGGTAATAGTGTGAATACAAATTTCCTTTCTTTAACTTTAGAATTGCTGGTCGGTTTTTTCGCCCTTTTAGTTATGACAAAATTTCTTGGTAAAAATCAGATCACTCAGCTAACACCCTTTGATTTTATTTCGGCTCTTGTGTTAGGAGAATTAGTCGGAAATGCTATTTACGATAAAGAGATTGGTCTTCCCTATGTGCTGTACGCAATCTTTATTTGGGGACTATTAATTTATACGATTGAAATGATTACACAGAAAGCTCGAAAATCTAGACCATGGTTAGAAGGAATTCCTTCTGTTATCATTTCAAATGGAAAAATTCAATATGAGGAATTAAGAAAGAACAAACTCGATTTAGATCAATTGCTACACTTGTTAAGGGATAGAGGGGTTTTTTCCGTTCGGGAAGTAGAATACGGAGTACTCGAAACAGATGGCGGGGTTAATGTGTTAAGAAAACAACACCTAGATTATCCTCAAAACCGTGATTTAAACATATCGAAAAAACAAACTTCTTTACCTGTCTTACTAGTCCTTGATGGAGAAATTAATGGAGCAGGATTAAATCAGCTAGGCAAACAAAAATCCTGGCTTAATGACGAACTTTTAAAACGAGGAATTCCTGGCCCATCAGCGGTATTATATGCGGAATGGCAAGAAGGAGAAGGTTGGGAGATACAGACATATTCGAACGGAGGTGACATCTCATGAGAAAATGCTTCGTTATTTTATTTGTTTGCTTGTTATTTGGCTGTCAACAAGGTCAACCTGAAGGAGCAACATTAGAACCGCTTTCTAACTCTGCAAACAATACTCAAAAGAATGTGATCGTGATCGTTATTGATTCTATGACCCAAACTTTAATCGAAAAGGGCATAGAACAAAACTCCCTTCCTGCCCTTTCCTATCTTATTCAGAACGGAAGAGTCTACCATGATTTGGTCGCTCCTTTTCCATCCATGTCCGTCACAATTGAAAGTTCGTTAATAACAGGCACATCACCTCGTAATCATCAAATTCCTGGTTTAGTTTGGTATGACCCTGCTGGAGACGTGATTGTCGATTACGGTTCTACTTTCGCAAAAATGTGGAAATTAGGTCTTAATGACTCACTCATGAACTCCATTGTTCATTTAAATACGAATCACTTATCACCAAATACAGAAACCATTTATGAAGCTTTAAATAAAAAAGGCTACTCATCTGGTTCTATTAATATGATTATGTATCGTGGTGAAACAACACACCCTATAAACATGCCTAATTATGTAAATAACCTTTTACACTTACCCGAAAAGCTAGAAACAAGGGGACCAGACCTCTTAACTTATGGTCAAGTGGTCCAACCTAAGATTATTCAGAAAAAAAGCTTGGATGACCACCTATATCAAAGATTTGGCTTTAATGATTCTTTTTCCGCTGATGTAACAGCATCCTTGATTAAGGAGAAGCAACAACCACAATTTTTAATGGTTTTCTTCCCGACTTTTGACAAAGAAGCTCATTACAATGGACCCCTAAGCTTCGAACACTTCGCGAAAGTAGATCGCCATTTGCAAACGATCTTTCAAGCATATAACAGCTGGGACGAGGCACTTGAGGAGAATATTTTTGTCGTTATGGGTGATCATGGACAAGATTCATTAAAAGAAAAGGCAGAAGAAGCCGCAATCGAACTTGAACCTTTACTTAAACCTTTTCAAGTAGCACCGCTCATGGACGAGCCAAGCAGTGGAGATATTGTCATTGCAAATAACCATCGCTCCGCTTATTTGTATAAAACCAATCCGAACATATCGTTTCATGATATAGCAGGCTTATTATCTGAAGACTATCGCATTGACCATCTCGCATGGATTAACGATAACGAACTGCTTCTGTATCAAAAAGGCAAAAAGGACGTATTACATGTAAGAAAAGGGGGAGATTGGTCAGATTCCTATGAACAAACTTGGTCAATTGAAGGAAATGAACAGATTGCGGGTATTAAGTTGAATCATGAGGATGCAACTATACAATATGGCGAATACCCAGATATCTTCCATCAATTATTTGAAGCTTTATCTAGTCACAGTGAATCCATGATTGTTACAGCAAAACCAGGATATACCCTTAAGTCGGAAGGAGCTCCGGTTCATAATCAAGGCGGTGAGCACGGTGGATTGCATAAAAACGATACCATCACCTCGATTGTGATTGCCGGAACTGATAAACCTCTTCCCGAACGTCGTATTCAAGCTTTAAAAGAATATTTTCTAAGTTTTTATGATTAAGGATCATTCAAAAAGGTCTATTTTTGACCTTTTTGAACTCCTTTGTTTCCTATTTGAGCCGGTCTTACTTTTCAACCTTTCCTTAATCTGACGTTTTTGATCTCTAAACCCCTCTCATTTATACGTTTTCCACTTTAGCTCACGAGCTTGCAAGTATCGCTTTTCTACTTCTGGCCAGTTGACTACGTTCCACCAATTTTCAATATATGGTTTTCGTTCATTTTTATATTGCAGGTAGTAAGCATGTTCCCAAACATCTAAAACAAGTAATGGGATAACATCTTGCTGAGTTAAATTTTGATGTTTTTCGGCCTGTAATATTTCTAACCGATGAGCCCTCGGTGACCAAACTAATAATGCCCAGCCAACCGCTTCTACCTTTTCTGCTGCAGCGGAAAAATGTTCTTTCATTTTTTTAAAACTCCCAAAATCTCGGTTGATTTGGTCAGCCAATTCACCAGATGGTTCGCCTCCGCCACGAGGACTCATCACATACCAAAAAATGGTGTGTAAATAATGTCCAGATCCGTTAAAAGCCGCTTCTCTTTCCCAATGTTTAAGTAAATCGTAATCACCTTTGCGTCTAGCTTTTTGCATTTCACTCTCAGCTTTATTTAGACCATCCACATAGCTTTGATGATGCTTACTATGATGTAATCGCATAATTTCTTCAAGAATATAAGGCTCGAGCGCATCATATTCATACGGTAGTGGCGGCAGTTTGTGTCCACCTATTGGAACCGGGTCAAGCTCTGAAACCTCGTTCTCGTTCCGGTAAGATTCTAGTTCATTCCATCGTTCATAAACTTCTGAAGCCAACTCTTCTAATTTTTGCGTTCGCTCAGCTTCTCCGTCTCTTTCGTTTTCTTTCTTTAACTCATTCGTTAAACTTGTTAAAGCGGTGATAAAAGGTTTGATCTTGCCATATCCAGCTCTTTTTTCAATTTGAGCACCATAATAATTCCAAACATTCTTCACTTCAATCGTCCAATCATAAATGGCTTTTTCTTCTAATTTCACACTCATTCCTCCTCGCCATGATGTAACGCTTTATTGTATGTCGGGTGAATGTCTAATTGTGCTAATATTTTTTCTATGATTCAGGACATCATCAGGTTATTAGGGTCTTCACATGAAAAAACACTCCACGCAATATGCGCAGAGTGCCAAATTATTCTGTTTCAAGCGTTTCTTCAAATTTCTTGAAAAATAAATCTGCTTCATCCTCAAGAGATTGTTCATCGATATTTTCCGGTAAAGGCGGCAGCTCTTCTAACGTATTTAATCCAAAATGATCGAGGAAGAATTTAGTTGTCCCATATAAAATAGGTCTTCCTGGCCCTGGAGCCCGATCGACCTCTTTGATTAACAGCTTGGAAGAAAGTGTATGAATCGGTCGATCAGATTTAACACCGCGAATCTCATCAATTTCCATTCTAGTAATCGGTTGACGATAAGCAATAATCGCTAATGTTTCAAGAGCTGCTTGCGACAAGCTTGAATGCAGAGGAGATACAGCTAATTTTTTAAAATAAGGTGCATGTTCAGGTCTAGTAGTTAAACGAAAGGCACTAGCTACCTCAACAATTTGCAAACCACGTTTTTGTTCATTATAAATCAATTGAAGTGAGTGAATCGCATCTGAGACCGTCTCTTCTTCGATTTCAATAATGTTGGCGATATCAGCAATACTCATCCCCTCATCTCCAACCACAAATAACAATCCCTCTATTGTTGCTTGCAGTTCCTGAATTGTCACTGTGGGTCCCTCCTTATGTTTTGTGAATCATGATGTCTGAGAAATTAGTTGTTTGTTCACAGCGAATCGCCTTCGTTTTCATCAACTCAAGTATGGCTAAAAAACTAACAACAATATGCGCTTTTTCCCGAAAAGGGAATAAATCATCAAAACAACAAAATCCTTCAAGTCGATCTAAGTCAATAAGAATTTCCTTCATGCGATCTTCAATCGAATACTCTTGACTTTTGACCGTTGTCATTCGCGGCGCTTTCAATTCTTTCCGTTTTAATAATTTCTGATAGGCACTTAGCATATCAAATAATGAAACACCTTGAATCGCTACGTCTCTTCGATCTTCCTCCGAAACGTAAGGTTCTAAATCTTCAGGTGGCCTTGTATGAACAAGACTACGCTCTTGTTCCTTTTCTTTTAATTCTGTAGCTACTTCTTTATATTTTCGATATTCCACTAACCGGAAGATCAATTCTTCCCGTGGATCTTCTTCCTCCATTTGCCATTCATCATCAAAAAGCTCCTCCTCTTGCTTCGGAAGGAGCATTTTACTTTTAATGGCAAGCAATGTTGCCGCCATGACTAAATATTCACTCGCTAAATCAAGCTCTAACTCTTGCATCGCTTGAATATAATTTAAGTATTGATCCGTAATAATGGCAACGGGAATATCATAAATATCTACTTCTGCTTCATTAATTAAATGCAAAAGCAAATCAAGAGGACCTTCAAACGCATCAAGTTTGACACTATACGGATTCATCTTACCACCACTAGCTATAAATTTTACACTAAAAGCGATTATACCATACTTTTTTTCAGAGGGGAACAAGCCTTCGATTGAGCAATATGTTAAACTAAATAAAAGAAAATAAAAGGGAGCTTAGTGTCATGTATCCATGTCCATATATTGACTATTTAATTTACTTTCATGTCGAACGGGACTATTTTGAATGCCATGAGGTTTTGGAGGAGTTTTGGAAAGAAGCTCCAATAGGCAAGCGGCAAACTCACTGGGTTGGACTTATCCAAGTGGCTGTTGGTTTGTACCATCATCGCCGTGGGAATAGAAAGGGCGCTGTGCGTATGTTCGAAAAAGCTCATACCATCGTTTGCCATCATCGTAAGTCTTTTAAGGAGCTAGGGCTAGATCCTGACCGATTATTAGAACAATTATCAAACCAAATCAATGTCATAAAACATCAACAAATTCCGTTTCGAGATATGAATTTACCTCTCTCAAATGAGGTTATATCCGCATGTAAAGTGCGTTGCAAACAGCTTGGAAAATCGTGGGGACTTATGACTAGTCAAAATATTAGTGATTTTTTGTTGCATAAACATATGCTTAGGGACCGGTCAGCGGTCATTTCAGAACGGTTGCAGCAACTGCAAGTTCGTTCGAAAAAAAACAGCTGAGCGGAATGCCTCAGCTGTTTTCATAAGGGAATACTCTTTTCTTGACGTTCTATGAACTTATCTCATTACAAGAAAGGACAAAACTTTTTGTCTCTTTCGTCGGTTTCAATTCACAAGGAATCGTCTCTCTTAATGCTGCGAGCATGCTTTTTCCGATCCCTTCTTGCCTAAAGGATGGATTCACACAAATATGTTGCAAGTGGGCTACTCCATTTTCGATAAAAATCCCTGCTACCCCAATGATATCTTCTTCCTTCCATAGATAAAGCTTCCAGTCTGGATTCGACTCATATTGTTCCATTGTTTTTTGAAGTTTTTTTATATCTTTTTCCTTAGGCATGAATGAAAGTAATCCCATTGCAATCTTCTGGTGAATGAGTTTGTAAGGTATAAGCATGATAAAACCTCTCATATTTCTAACCCACAAAAATCGGGTTGTTTTCGTATGCGCTTTCACCACATATATTTTACCACAAATTTTGCGAGTTTCACTGATATTTTTTCAATGTTTCATTGATGCGTAAGATAGCATATGCAGAAAAGATCAGAAAGGTTAGCTACAAGAGCAAAAGACGTCCAAAAGCCTATATGACTTTTGGACGTCTTTTTTCATGACGATTTTACTCGAAGCTTTTTCCGAGGTTCGCCATTTCAATTGCAACAGTTGCAGCATCCCAACCTTTATTCCCCGCTTTCGTCCCAGCGCGTTCAACAGCTTGTTCGATCGTATCTGTCGTTAACACACCGAAAATCACCGGCTTACCTGAAGACAATGCTAGCGAACTTACTCCCTTTGCTACTTCACTGCAAACATAATCAAAATGCGGTGTAGCTCCGCGAATGACAGTACCAAGTGTAATCACAGCATCGTATTTACCTGTATCTATCATCTTCTTAGCTGCAAACGGAATTTCAAATGCTCCAGGCACCCAAGCAACATCAACATCTTCTTCGTTAATTCCGTGTCGTTTCAACGCATCCTGTGCTCCGCCTAACAACTTGCTCGTAATAAACTCATTAAAACGTCCTACTACAATCCCTACTTTTAATCCTGTACCAACTAAATGACCTTCAAATACTTTTCCCATTATAATTTCCTCCTCAAATTGCTTCTATAGATCAAAATTAGAAATGAAGCATATGACCTAATTTTTTTGATTTTGTTTTCAAATAATTTTCATTATCTTTATTATGCGGCAACTGCAACGGTACCCGCTCAACGACTTCCAACTCGTACCCTTTTAATCCCGTAATTTTCCGCGGATTATTCGTTAATAAGCGCATTTCTTTCACACCCAAATCTCTTAAAATTTGAGCTCCTATTCCATAATCACGCAAGTCAGCTGGGAAACCTAGCTTCTCATTCGCTTCGACGGTATCATAGCCTTCCTCTTGAAGCTTATAAGCCCTCATTTTATTCATCAAACCAATTCCACGGCCTTCTTGTCGCATGTAAAGTAGAATCCCGCGTCCCTCTTTATCAATTTGTTCAAGAGCAGCATGCAATTGAGGACCACAATCACAACGATGAGACCCAAAAACATCTCCTGTCAAACATTCAGAATGCACACGTACAAGCGTTGGCTCTCCTTCGATTACTTCCCCTTTAATGAGGGCAACACTCTCTTTGCCATCAATGACATCTGTGAAACCAACTGCACGAAAATCACCAAAGTCCGTCGGCAATTTAATTTCAACTTCACGTTGAACAAGTTTATCTTTACGATGACGATATTTGATTAAGTCCTTAATCGTGATCATTTTCAGATCATGATCATCAGCGATTTTTCGTAAATCTGGAACGCGTGCCATTGTACCATCAGCATTCATAATTTCACAAATGACTCCCGCTGGTTTTGCCCCCGCTAAGCGAGCTAAGTCTACAGCCGCTTCCGTATGTCCTGCACGTCTAAGAACACCACCATTTTTGGCAATTAACGGAAAGATATGACCCGGACGCTTAAAGTGATGTTTTTTTGTTTCATCATCTATTAAAGCTCGCACCGTATCAGCACGCTCCTTAGCAGAAATTCCCGTTGTACTCGTAAAATGGTCAACACTTACAGTAAAAGCTGTACCGTGGGGATCCGTATTATGATCAACCATTGGTACAAGATCTAGTTCTTTTGCCCGTTCTTCTGTTATCGGCGTGCAAACAAGACCACGTCCATGTGTAATCATAAAATTAATTACTTCCGGTGTTGTTTTTTCAGCGATTGCAATAAAATCACCTTCATTTTCACGATCCTCATCATCACAAACAATGACGCATCGTCCTTGCATTAATTCATAAATCGCCTCTTCAATCGGATCAAACAATTTATCTTCTTTTTCAGCCATTCTTCTCACACCCCTTTTTCATTTATTTAAAACCATGTTCCGATAAAAATCCTTCGGTTAACGTTGATGTTGCCCCAGACTCTTTATGAAATCTTCTCGAGAGAAACTGTTCAATATATTTACCTACCATGTCACATTCAATATTGACAATATCTCCTGCCCCTTTACTGCCAATAATCGTTTCCTCTAATGTATGAGGAATGATTGATATCGTAAAACTTTCTTCGTCAACCGCAAAGACCGTTAAGCTCGTCCCATCAACAGCGACTGAACCTTTTTGCACAATATAATCACGTAACTCAGCATTCACACCAATCCTATAATAAACGGCATTATGTTCAGGCTTCTTCGATAAAATCGTCCCTATTCCATCAACGTGACCTGATACAAAATGCCCGCCGAAACGACCACCGGCGCTCATTGCCCGTTCAAGGTTCACACGAGATCCCCGTCCTAATTCCTTTAAACTAGTCGCTCGAACTGTTTCTGGCATCACATCAACTGTGAAGAAAGCTGAAAAAGAAGATAAATTGTTTGATCCGATTGAAGAGGCG
>Ga0181466_1000036_pt1 | contig 22478 bp, 19 predicted proteins | sample InSIn4gowninarea_FD_119078 | JGI IMG/M metagenome (GOLD analysis project Ga0181466, IMG submission 119078) | Clean room microbial communities from NASA Spacecraft Assembly Facility at Jet Propulsion Laboratory, Pasadena, California, USA -... ... | reverse complement strand
TCAGTCATTCAGTCATTCAGTCATTCAGTCATTCAGTCATTCTTTCATCCATTCATTCAGTCCTGCCTGGACGAGTAAGGGAATCGCCAAGGTACCTTAGCGGACGGTCGTGGATGGACCAGTGTGGTGGCACGGGAAATTGTGACGTCTTTTATTCCAATCCTTTGCGAGAGTAGGAATTTGTCCCTGGGCACTGGCTACTTCGTCATTATTCTTTCGTAATCAACAATATTCTGCGCATGTAATGTTCAGTGCTGCACAATAAACCTCTCCATTCCACAATTGCAGTGCAGGCTCACAAGACCTCGGAAAAAGCAGCCAGAAAGAATAAACAGAACCGAAAGATAAACAGGGGGTATTTATGCCGAGAAAAACAAGAACAAACGAAACCTTCCTTTATAACGCCGGTTTCCTCAAAAAAGACCACACCGGTATTCCAACTCCAGCCCTGACTCGTAAAACCACTCATCTACGCCCTTGCGGCGGAACAGCATCATTGATATTCCGATTGATACCAAAAAGATACGCCAGATCCCTCGCCGACAACCTCGAGACGCTCTGGCCCGCCTTCTCGTCAAGCGCCTGGCTGATAAGACTGCGTTTCTTCTCCTGCAGCGCAATGATTCTGTCCTCGACCGTGTTCTCCACCAGCACGCGGTGCACTTTGACTGGCCGCGTCTGGCCGAGCCGGTGCGCGCGGTCGATGGCCTGTTCTTCGATGTATGGGTTCCAGAAAGGATCGAGAAGGATGACCTGCGACGCGACGTTGAGGTTCAGACCCGCGTTTCCGGCTTTCAGCGACACGAGCATGATGCGCAGTGAGGGCTTCGATTTGAATTCGTCGACGGCGTCGGCGCGCGCTTTGGCGTTCATTGACCCGTCGTACCGGCAGAAGTTCCAGCCTTCTTTGTGGATGGGGATTTCGACCAAGTCTAGCAGGGAGGTCCATTGCGAAAAGACAATGATCTTCTCGCCGTCGTCGGCCTCCATGATGGGGCGTAGAATCTCGATTGTTTTTTCAGTCTTGGCCGAGGGGATGAAGCGTTTTTCGATGATGCTAAAGTACTCCTTTTTGTTCTTGGCACTTTTGGCGCCGTATTTTTTGAGCTCGGGGTTTGACATCTGGTTGAGGTCTGCCTTGGAGAACTTTCTCTTCCCACTGGCCTTTTGCTTGCCTTTTGCTTTTCTGCTCTTTCTGATCTTCTTGCGTAGTGCGACCTGTTTTGCCTTTGCGGTCTGCGCAGACGTTGCGGCTCCTTCTTCGTTATCCTCTTCTTCTGTGTTCTGACCTTCGGATTCTGTAGTCACGTCGTCCCTGACAATGAAGCCATTGAGAGTGCCATCGTCTCCGTCATCATCGCTATCATCCTCATCATCCGAGTCGCTTTCTTCACTCTCGGTCTCTACTTCATCTGAGATCAAGGTCTGAATCTGCTCGTCTACAGACATGTGGATCTTCTTGAAGCACTCATAATCGACCACTTTCTTCGTGTTGATAGGCCCGCGACATACCGGACACCTTGCAGATTGACCGTCGACGTCACCATGCTGAACTGCTTGTGACGGATCGGTCATTCTGGTGAAACACTCTCCACAGGCGTTGTGACCGCAAGGAACGAAAAGTGCTGGATTCTCTACACCGTCATAGCAGATTGGACACTCAAAAACACCGTTCGCTTCCTTGACACGAACGATCACTCTCTCATCCAGAGATCTGCAAAGATCGTCCATTGTTTCTGCCGAGATATCGGCCGCGGCTCCAACGACGCCATGTTCCTTTATTAGATGTGGATGACAGCAGGCTTGGCGGAGACGCAACAGCAGAAGAAGAACATGAGCGTATTGATTTCCAATTGTCCCAGCTTGGAGATATTTGTTGACCGTAAGTGCGCTTTGCGATTCGAGAGCTGTATAGTATGATTGCTCGTCCTCGCTAAATTCTGGATTGACGGCTTCGACACTCCGTTCGGGCAATGTTAAAATGGGCTTCCCGTTTATCTCCGTCTTCTTGTTACGCCTTAGCAGAATCGCTTTGAGCAAGGCCTGCAACTTGGTCATTGCCTCATTTCTGAACTCTTCACGACCCTTCATTCCAGTGACAAAGTCCGCTCTGAATTTGTTCCAGTTGTTGTAGGGTCTGATTCTGAGGAAATGGATCAAAGAAAACAGCTCCTCGACGCTGTTCATCATCGGTGTCCCAGTCATGCAGAAGCGTGATTTCGCTCTGATTTCGTACGAGGCCTTTGCTGTTCGAGTACTCCTGTTCTTGATACACTGTGCTTCGTCGATGATGATCCGATACCATCGGCTGTCAGAACCTATGAACATACAACGCTCGTCTGGTCGAGGATGAGCTTCCGAGTCGATCCTCTTGCGGGCCTGGAACCTCTCCATCTTCTTGTGTTCCGCGGCAATGGTTCCATAGGTAGTCAGAACAACATCGTACTCGCTGAGCTGAGCGAAAGATTTCGCCTTGTGGCCTGAATGATGAATGAAAGTGCTCAGAGAGTGCCTGCCTCGTCGGATTTTACTTGCAATCTCTTGCTCCCACTGCCTTAAGAGTGCAACGGGCGCCAAGATCAAAGTGGTTTTGCACGCAAGGTCTTCAGATGGACGTGTCACCATCAGCGCGATCGCTTGCACGGTCTTTCCAAGACCCATGTCATCTGCCAGAATGCCGCCTTTGTTGGAGCCTTCTTCCATCTTTTGTAGCCATTTGAGACCAGTATTTTGGTAAGGTTTCAGTTTGATGGTCAAACCCTCTATCTCAATGTCTTCATCGACAACATTGCTGGCATCTTCGTCGGGCGCGATGTTATCAACCAATTTGAGAAGCTCTTCGCGGACCTCCTCTGGATCTGCATGATCGAGCTCTCGCGAATAGTCTGTGCCTGGAAAGCCCATGCCTGGGAGGCCCGCACGACGTAATGCAGCATAAGGATCGTTGTATGCAGACCGACCAGTAATCAAGTCACTCGCTTGTGCGGCTTGTGCCCTCGCTTGTGCCATGTCGGTGAGAGCCTTGAGATTTCCAACGCTAGTATCGAGGTAATTTCGTGCAGCCTGACCCATCGAAGTATACGCAGGGTGTTTCGGGAGACCATCATAGACAGATTCGGCGATTGCGCCATAACGATAGGGTTGCTGCGCTTGGTATTGTACCGCTTGCTGTGCGAGGGAATCTCTCCGCCGGAGTAATTCTCTCTGACGAGCTAGGTTGTTGTTGTGCTGCTCCCATCTTTGGCGGTGCTCGTTCGCTCTGTCGTTCGCTCTCCTGAAGATCTCATTGATGTTTGTGGAAGCATTGGAATCGGTCAGGTCGACCACTTCAGCCTCGTTGTCAGATCCGGTCAAGTCGATGACTCCGGATGATGATGATGATGAAACACGGGGCGTTGGAAGATTGCTCCGCATTGACGATTCTGTCTTGACGTTGGGCTGGTACGGGGACCCGTTGACGCTCGAGTATGAACTTGACTCCGCTTTGACACGGGAAGAGCTTGGAAATGATTTAGCAGTGAGGTCGTAGCTCGGTGCAGTTGCCCATGGCCAGGATTTTGATGCTGAACTCTGTTCTGACTTGATTGGTGGGAGCATTGAACTGGAAGGACTAGGCGATGGTTCAGGCTTGGGTTTGCGATAGCCCGGCGGCCTGAAGACTTTATGCCACTGACTCGGGTCTGTTTCAACTTTCGAAGAGGCTTGGGCGGGTGTCGAGCGCGATGGGCCAGAGGTGGATGCAGACGGAGATTGCTGGCTCAAATTCCATGCGACCGCAGCGTCGGCCATGTTGGATTGTCGTCTCGCCTCAGCCGCCGCCTCGAGCTCCCGTTGTTTCTCGATCCACGCACTCCGGCGCTGCTCGTTGGACTGACTGCCCATCAATGAAGGTCTACCAAATTCCGAATGCGTCCGGCGTTTATTGCGCATGGCTTCTGCGTCGTCAGGTTCGGCCATATGATACGGTCGCTTGGATGCAGAGGTCGACGAAGGGTTGAACGAGGTAGCCGAAGAGGCAGCAGAATTTGGTGAGCTGATGGCACCATTCGCGTGTAGCGGGCGCTCAGGACGAGCATGTGGGAAGGAGCCTGGAATGGGCGGCATACCCTCTGGCATTTGTGAATCGACGGTGCTGGCGGTCGAACTGCGCCGTGTGCTATCGCCACTGGGCTCTCCAGCGTCTGCACTGTCGCCAGAATGATGCGAAGCCAGTCGCTCTTCAAGATGTCGTAGTATAGCCTCGATCTCGGACCGTCGTGAATCGTCGCCATAATCTTCAAGACTGCCCAGCATCGTCTCCTGGTACATGATTTCGTCTTCGATCTCCTCCCTGCTGGCGTTGGCGGGGAGGGAGGCCATGGCGAAATGGAGTGCGATGATTTCTTTGTACCCCCAGATGGATAAGGCAGTGTCGTGACGTGTCAGGTGTAGCCAGCCAGCGCTTGCCGCGGGCAGAGCAGGGCAGTGCTGGACAAGGCAAGCACGAAAACGACTGCGGAACGAGAAGAAGATCAACGCAGATGACACCGCCGGAGGTGTTGATTGGTATATCAGCGCATGGTTTGCGACATGAGACAGCGATCCGGATGCTGAGGTAGGTTGAGTCGCGTCTCTTTGAGACCCCAGTGGGGCCAAGACTGCAGCTGAGGACGAACAGTCGCACTTTCTTTGTCGCTGACAAGACGCGGATGTCCGGGGAGGGACGGAGGGCGAACTTCAATTTGATCCACGTCGTCACGCGCTCTCTCGCAGCGTTGCGATCAAGGGAGCATCACGACGTCTATGAAACTACATGTACATGTAGCACCAAGAACCAGACACAAGGTAGCCATCGTGTCAGACAGCGTCATGTTATGCACAGCTTGACTCATACAGTCTCAATGCGGATCTAGGCAAAGAGCATTGAATTGGACACCGTTTTTATTGACGATTATTCCAAAGCCGGCCAGCTTCAAACCCTCTGTACAAGCATACGGTGAGATGAGTCGCAAGACCGGTCCTTGTCACTTTTGTTAGAGTCGCGATCTATAGAAAAGGAAGCTTTTTTCTAGATACACGCTACGTGTCTATCTAAACTTGAAGCTACAATCAGCAAGGAAGAAGAGCGGCATGCTCGATCCGCCCTCGCTGAAGGAGTGTTCAGGACTAAGGGCCCCGTCTCTCCTCAAAGTCGTGTGGTATTCTGGTTGCGTGTAGAAATATTGGAAAGCAACAAACGCTCGAAAGTCAAAATTGCCCATGTCTAGTTGGAATCCGTCATTAGATGAAGCAGCTGATGCCTGCTCGTGCAGCGGTGCCATCCTTTGGCTCTTTGCCGGACGGCCGCCATGCTGAGAGTGGCGCTATCGGAGCGGCTTGCCTCGTTTACAAATCTGGGTCCTCCTCGTCTGGCAGGGGCATCTGGGCAGCGTCTTGCATCTCCTTCTGGTACTGCTCAAGAACTGCCTGGTCGACCTGGACTTCAGGAGGAGCGAGGGCAGGTGCGGCAACGAATTCCTGCAAAGCGGTCAGCCGAGTCGTTTTACATTATCCATGGTTCGCAGTTTGACCCACCAGAGTCTGGTTACCGACAAGCTTCCTGGCGAGCCAGAGGAAAGGCTTCTCGAAGTTGTAGTTGGACTTGGCCGAAATGTCGTAGTATTGGAGGTTCTTCTTGCGGTGGAAGGTGATGGTCTTGGCCTTGACCTTGCGCTCCTTCACGTCGACCTTGTTTCCAGTGAGGACGATTGGGATGTTCTCGCACACACGGACGAGGTCACCTGGTCTTGTGATTAGCCGTGTCCTTGGATCCTAGAGTCTGTCGATACTTACGGTGCCAGTTGGGAACGTTCTTGTAGGTGATACGGGAAGTGACGTCGAACATGATGATACCGCACTGGCCGTTGATGTAATATCCATCACGGAGACCACCGAACTTCTCCTGACCTGCCGTGTCCCACACGTCGAACTGGATCTGGCCGAGGTTCTATCTGCTCGTTAGATATTGTTTCCGCTGGGTGCGCACTCATCGAGGACAAAGCACGTACGGTGGTGAAGCCGAGAGGGTGAACTTCGACACCCAGGGTCGCGATGTACTTCTTCTCGAACTCTCCAGTCAAGTGACGCTTAACGAAGGTGGTCTGTAAGGATACATCAGATTAGCGCGACTGTCGCGTGATAAAGCAGCCATCTAACGCGGCACAAGTTGAACAAGCACACACCTTTCCAGTACCACCGTCACCAACGAGGACAAGCTTGAAGGTGGGAGTTCCTTCGGCCATGGTTGCGTGGTTTGGTTGAATGGGAAGCTATTTATTCGAAGATTTCGATTCTGGTGTGAAGGTTAGAAGAGAGGAATTAGAGTCGCGAAAAGTGGGGTCGATTTGGTAGAACTGACTGGGTTGGTTGAGGTGGTTGAGGGTGTTGCAGTGATGCTTTGCAGCGCGAAGTGTTGTGGGTATTGCAGGCGGTGGAGGGGCGGGCGAGGAAATGTTCGCTCTGTTTTGACGTCGTCGGCAAGTCGGGCTGAACTGTTGTGCGGAAACTTCCGTACCGCTGCCTCGTCCCCAAATGCCCCTCACTCCATTCATCGCATTTTGTCTATCACATGAGAACGGCATGATTTGAATGATTTTGTGAAATCTCTTGACATGGACTGCGTTTAGTAGCAGACTTGAAGCATAGGATACACCAATTCATTGCAATATCTTCATGCCAATAAAAGCAGAGAGAGAAACTCCACCCATTCCCGGATATCGTGATGCAGCCATCAAACGCCCATGTAAATGCTTCTCTTTCTCATCGTCTTCTTATCCGCAAAGCCTGGTCCCAGCCATACTCGTCTACAGCGGCAGCAGGTGGCAGCCAAGCATACCCCTACCACCCCAGTTGTGCCTAGGAGTAAGCTGCATCTCCAACCTCTCTTCACCACCACCAATCTCGGCGCTGCGAATCACCTTAACAGTGACCACGCGTCCCTCATTTTGCTGCACCGTCTGCGCAACTCTAGACAACTTCTCATGATTCATCCAATCCACACTGCCAAACTTTGTGATCCTGTCTCCAGCTTTCAGTCCGGCCGCCGCGGCGGGTGATGAAGCTACCACACTGTTGACTTTTGCGAACGGCGCCTCTAGCGATATTCTTCCGCCCTCTGTATGTGCTCCTGCTCCTGTTCCTGCTGCTGTAATAATCGTGCCGTTGTGCTGCGATGATGACGATAACGAAGACGACGACGCCGCTGCTGCAGTCGTGGTGAGCGCGGGTGATGCGGCGGCACTGGACCAGTGCTCCTGCAAACCGGCTTCTATCCGCGCCATGAGCTCCTTGTAGTCATTTTTTAACCTGACGATGCGTGCGCGCGTGGTACGAATTTGGGCCACGTCGATGTCGGAGCGAGGATAACCGTCAAAGGATATGAGAGATGTGTTCATGTTCACGCCATGCTGCATGGTCACTGTTAGTATCCGTTGATGAGCTAGGAAGCGAGAACACATACGGAATCGAGGACAGAGCCAAGAGCTGAGAGTTCGCTCCATACACGGTCCTTCTCTGCAATGAGTTCTTGTAGGCTCAGCTGTTTCTTGTCCGCGCCATTGCGCTGTTCGCCTTGGGCTACCGTCGGCGAATGTAGCGTGTCCATAGGGAGTCCCATTTGGTTGACTCTGGAATTTTCGCAATATGGAAGAATTTGTGTTCGGGATGGTGAGGACACTTTGGTGGTGGGCTTCAGAAACGTCGAGTTCATCCCAGACAATTGCATCGCGGGGCAAGAAGATATAGACTTGAGGGAAAGCATTCTGGGGCAAAGCTTGGACCACTAGTTTGGCTGCCACAGAGTGAGAATGTCTCAGACCTTCTAGTGTGTTTCAAAGAGACCGCACCCTTCGATAACTAGTGAGCGAAGCAGAAGCGGCTAGAATAGGAAGATACACAATGGGGATTTGATGTTTGGGGAGTGTATTATCAATCTACTAACTTCTATACTATCATTGAGCGACCTTCAAACGCTGTAAGTTTCGTTATAATGACGTTCAGAAGACGCGAGCAAGAAGAGCGAGTATGGAAGGTTGTGAAGGGTGCGCTTCTTATCCTGACCATGAAGCCGGTCTGCTTATCTTCGTAAAGACTTCATCCCATATCCAACAAAAAGAATCTGCAGAATGTCTAAGGCACGTTGAAAACCTTGCCCAATCCTCTGACAAACCTCACCTCATCCGCTTGCCTCTGCAAGGCTCTTCTCAGCGTCTGTTGGTACTGTTTCTCTGCGTCCTTTCTCGCTCTTGTTTCCACACTCTCCACTATCACTTCAATCTCTTCTCCTGCATACAAACTCTCGTCCCCGAAACCCAAAATACCAATTCGTCCATCGCCAGTCTTGAGAAGCAGATCAGATTGATTGACGTCAGCCCGACTCCGCTTCGACGTAGAAGAGGAACCTTGAGAAGGATGAAGAGGCAAGATCTTTTGTACTATGTCTCCATGTTCGATATCTGGGTCCTGCGCCGCGCTTTGTGCTTGGTTAAAAGTAGGCGGATCAAGGACTTCGTTGATGTTGTGACTTCGGATAGGCGTACTGCCGTCGCGCTCGACCCATTTGAGGTTTCCGTCACCATCACTGAAGACGATTGAGCAGCCGTGCGTCGAGACTGAGAGAAGTTTTGTCGATGATGCCGTCTGTCGGTTCATATAGTTGTGGGTTGCAAGGCATGATGGGTTGGAGCTCAGATTGTACAGCTCGAGACTACCCTTGCCCTTGTACTCTCCAGCCGCTAGCATAGTCGTACCAAGAGCAGATTTGGCTGTGTATAACTCATTAGTGGACAGGGCTGGATCTTGCAGCAGGTCGAGTGTGCGGGGAATGTAGGGGTGCGGAAGAGTAGCTATGCACGAGATGCGCGCGCCAGAGTGCACTGTGCCTCGCAACCTAGGAAAGAACCTCCGATCGTAATTGAGAAGGTGAGTGAATCGACCCGCCACCCATATCGAATCATCCTCTGTTCTGTCCAAGATGGAAAGGGGGCCTGGTTGAGAGAGCGTTACATGACTCGCTGTGGGACCACCAATGACTTCGCATCGGAGAGAGGGATCCACAGTGGACTTTGACTTGTTGCGCGGATCATGCAAGTGGACAGTCCAGTTGGTTCCAACGACGAGACTGGACTGTGGCGCCTGGGATAGAGCAGTAACAGGGAAAGGAAATCTCTCTTGAGATATCGTCTGCAATGTAACAAGATCTACCTCGGTAAGAACGTCGTTGTATGCGAAATAGCCTCTTCGATGCAAGCTGTTGATGCTGACTGATTCGACCGCGCCTGTCTCTGTCATCATAGCCTTTATCTTGGCGATTTCATGGTCTTTTTTTCCATCCGAAAACAGCGATCCTGTATGACTCCGGGCTAGCAAACGGCCTCGTCTGCCGTGGTCGTCCGTTTCTCTAGTACGAACATCCCAGAGGCAAATGCTGCCATCGTCCAATGGAGCAACAACATGCTCGGCGTCACCCGTGCTGTTGTAAAACACACCAACCCCCGTGGCTTCGTTAGACGATCCGCTTCCCTCATAACTTGAGCCGGGTATTTTTAGCCAGCCTATGTTGATTGGAGCATGCCGATGAATGAATTCTTCATAGTAGTTTGTTTGCTCATCTGGATACGAAGAATCCCAGTTTGCCAGAGCACGTAGCCTTTCGCCATTAGTGGTGTGAACATCTCGAGGTGTCGATTGCGCCACCTGACCGGCTACCCCTACAAAGGCATCCCGAAGTGTCGACAGTTGCGGATTGAAAGTGTTCATCTGTTGTCGATTGCGCTTCGCCTCCGCCCTGGACGAGTTGAAGCATTTAAGGCGCCAGATACTGTCATCTCGACCTAGGACACGGAACCGGTTTGAAGTTCGTTGGCACTTGACCAGTTCACCAGCGTCCAGTACTGAACCTACCCGTCAGTCGAGTTGCATCTATGAACAGAAGGAGGAAGAGAGGCGCATACGGGACAGGATCTGGAGGATGATCTCGTCAGGTAATCTATCCATTCCCTGAATCTTTGATACTACCGACAAGATACCTGAGAGTCCAGTGGTTCGGGTATAATACACCTAAGGTATCTTATACCATGCCTTGCCTCGATCCCCCCGACCTCGGAGGAAGAGAGGTACATGTAGGGACAGAGATGTGTTTACCGACGTCATAACACGATAAGCCGATAAGAACCTCAGTCTTGGCGTTTCCGAGGCCGAAACGGGCATTCAACGATTATTCCAGAACATCATCATTCTTCGTGATCAAACCAACTTTCACCATGTCCGATGTCAAGATCCCCCTCGAGCCTCCTCCATCATACGATGCAGCAGCAGAACACACACCAGTCGCCGCCGGCGCACCAGCACCGCCGCGACAGAACATCGCCCGAGCGCCACTTCCGCTCGAGCTACCGGCCCTCCAGAAACTGAAAGGTCGACGAGTAATCCTAGCCTCAGCATCACCTCGGCGGAAACAGTTACTCGCACAGGTGCGATATTCTTTTTTGAAACCCCTCCGGCGGCAAGACAGGATGGTGGAATAACAGCCCTCAGATAGGCCTGACGAATCTCGAAATCATCCCGAGCACCGCACCCGAAGACTTCTCGAAATCGCTCGCGCCCTTTGAATACGTGCTTCAGACGGCCGAACAGAAAGCCATGAACGTCTACCGCGCCGAGATTGACTCTCCGAAAGGCGAGCCGGCGCTCATCATCGCCGCCGACACGGTCGTCGTCAGCACCGTGGGCGATATCCTGGAGAAGCCGAGGAGCGAGAAGGAGCATTTTGCTGTGCTGAAGAAGCTGAGGAATGAGGGCTGGCACAAGGTTTACACTGCTGTTGTGTGCATGTCGCCGCTCGAGAACGCGGTCGATCCGGGATATGCTATTCAGTCGCAGGTCGAGGAGACGGTGGTCAAGTTTGATGCGGAGGGTGAGTATTCTGGTTCTGAGACCTGATCATGAAGAAAGAAAATCCACTGACACGGCGGCGCAGTCACGGATGACTTGATTATGGCGTACGTCAAAACACGCGAGGGCGCGGACAAAGCGGGCGGGTACGGGATTCAGGGTATCGGAGCGATACTGGTTGAGAGGATAGAGGGCTCGTTCGACAACGTTGTTGGATTGCCTTTGAAGACGACGCTTCAGCTGATAGAAAAGGTAACGCATCCTGAAGATTACGCCGAGGAGGAATAAGGGGGAGCTCAATGCATCATCGGCGTTTATCAAAATAAATCAGGGGATGAAGACAATGTAATAATCAAGTCCACGCTTTGCACAAATCAACAGATGGAGCAACTACCAGAGTAACGTTGCTTCGATCTCGACCTAACATGAGGATTCTCACCTTATATAAATCTATATATGTACAGCTACCTCGACCTTCGAATTGCGAGAACAAACAGTTGTGAGTGTGAATGTCAACTCGGAGGAGTCCGGTTCCTAATCTAAGCGCAACAGCAATAGGGTTCATTCCAGCGTTGGTAGCATGTGTCCACGATCTCTATGCAAAAAGTTGCAACATCGTAGAGCCGGACTCCAGCTTTAGCGCAGTCGAGGGACGAAGTGTTTCATTCAGAGCGTCGAGGATAGTCACTGACCATCAGCCTTGGGCTTGACAAGCCCTTCAGCCTTGGCTTTGTGCTCGTCCCAATCCGGCCTCGGAAGTTCGATCCCCTCATTGATCCGCGCATAGGTGATACCTCCGAGACGAGCAATGGGCTTGAGTATCTTTTCACCGTCAGCACTGTACAGATCGTTACTTGCTCCTCTCAGTGTACATACCGAGGGGTCAATGATGTTCCTGTCCTCATTGATAGCGTCTTCCCTCGCCCAGAACCTGACCCCCTCCACGATAGCCAGCACGCCCGTCTTCTTCCCCGGCGTCGCTCTGCTTTCGAACTCCTTGGTCTCCATCAACTTGCACTCGGCGGCGAACACGGCTTCCTTGACCCTGCTCGCCTTCACGTCCGTACAGGGAGCTGGTGTGAGTCCGCTGAGAGCCCATTCGCTGACGCCGTACGGCGCGTTGATGGATGTCGAGTTGGCGGCTTCGATAAAGTGCTCGCTGATGATGTTGATCACGCATTCGCCCGTCTCGGTGAGGTTGCGTAGGGAATCCTTCGCTTGGTCGCGGCCGCCGGCGTAGCCGATGATGAAGATTGGTGGGTCGTGGTTTATGACTTGGGTGTATGAGAACGGGGCTAGGTTTGTGCTGCTGCCATCTTTTGAGCGCGTCGAGACGAAGCCGACGGGTCGAGGGATGATGGCTGAGATGAGGAGTTTGTAGTTGCTGACTGCCGGTCGCCCTTCTGCGTAGGGGTCGATCTCAACCTGGGGTGGATCAGATGAGCATCTGTACTGTGATTGTGTTGCCTTCTCGACACTTTGTACGCACGTGGTTCTTCTCCAGGCCTTCTCCACCATCGTTCGCGCCGTCGCCTAGCTTCCAGTCCGGGTTTTTCGTCTTTGTAAACTTCCATTCTCTTGTAGTATCCCAGTCCGGACGAGATGCTTCCACCTTTTTGAAATCGGGGTGAGGGTTACGTCGGACATGCTTCTCGTTGTCCATCATACTTTCATGATTCCCAACATGGATGTGCTCGGCGGCACTTGGGTCCTGGTCGCGCTGCTCCTTGTCTGAACTCATCATGCGGTCTAGGCGGGGGCGGTGACTGGTATCTCCTGGTGAATATATAGCGGAGTGGACTGTATAAGATGCTATCGCAATGAGTCTCTCCGGTTGCTTTCCACAAACGTCCACGACATCATGTTTCCCTATGCCCTTGGGAAGACTAGCGGCTGGAGTGATTCTACGTCATGGAGGGGCTGGGAGATTGCGGAAATCATCACACTGCGGGGCACTCGAGAAGTTCGTGGCCGAATCTAGACCGCATCCGTTTTCCGAAGAGATCGTTGTGAGGCGGGCAAGGTAGGTATTGGAGATGTTGCCGCTCGCAAAAAGCATCTTTCTTGACAACGTTCGGTGTGAGTACGTAACTGTTTTGTTTATTGCATCATGAACGCTAAGGTATCCTCATATGACTTCCAATGATAGACAAGATGAGGGATCGCTTGGGAAGGCGGGGTACGCTTATCGTGATTATAGAACGGGGAGTGATACAATCATGTTCATACCTCTATCTACTATCAAATTGCTTCCGGATCCTATTGTCATCAGTGTTGCTATTGCCCTCTAACCGCGTGTAATGTCGGCCAAAGATTTCGAGACGTATTCGCTTGGTGACTTCGAATTGAAACAGGGAGGCACCATCCCAAATGCCCATATCGCGTATAAGACTTTTGGTGACTCCAGAAACCCAGCAATCATCTATCCCAGCTGGTACAGCGGATGTAAGACCAACCAAAAAGTCTTAGCTCTAGACCGCTGATTGAAATAGCAATCTCCGACAATGAGTGGCTTATTGGCGAAGAAAAGACTTTGAGCCCAAAGAGATACTTCATCATCATTACTGCTTTGTTCGGTAACGGCCAGTCCTCTTCGCCATCAAATACTCCAGACTTGAAACCTTTCCCTCAAGTGCTTTTCTATGACAACGTGCTTGCTCAGCACGAGCTTGTCACCAAGCATCTGGGTGTCAAGCATGCATTCGCCGTCCTGGGATGGAGTATGGGAGCCGGTCAAACTTATCAGTGGGCAACACAGTTTCCAGAGTTCATGGACTACGCCATCCCGTTTTGCGGAAGTGCCAAGACATCACTGCATAATCAAGTATTCCTGGAAGGAGTGAAGAGCGCCCTTACCGCAGCCAAGGGAGTCTCTTCCGCCGGTGTATGTAAGGGCGAAGCTATAGCCGGCGATTACTGGGTTTGGTCTGAGCAGGAAAAGGAGGTGGGTCTGAAAGCTCTAGGTAGGGTGTATGCAGGATGGGGCTTCAGTCAAGCCTTCTATCGTGAGAAACTGTATGAGAAGGTGCTGGGCTTCAAAAGTTTGGAAAGGTATCTTTGACTCGCTCGCAACGTCCGAAAAACGCTGATCGTGTTTACAGCTTCATGACCGATTTTTGGGAGGCCTGGGCTTTGTCCAAAGGTGATGTGTTGTTTTGTACTGATCATATGTCTTCGTCTCGTACTGACTTTCTTTGGCAGACCCGGAAAATATGCTTGTCATGTTGTACACTTGGCAAGCTGGAGACGTTTCCAACCAAGAGCCGTACAATGGCGATTTCGAAGCTGCTATGAAAGGCATCAAGGCCAAAACGCTAGTTCTTCCTGGCAAGACTGATCTCTATTTTCCGTAAGCCATGCCGGCGATACAGTCATTTGCAATCAGCTGACTATCTCTTTCAGCCCGGAAGATTCCGAATATGAAATCGAGTGCATGAATCCTGGCATTGGAGAATGCGAACCCTTCCCCTCAATCTGGGGCCATTGGGCTGGAGGTATGCAGGCAAGGTGTGCGTTTGAGTGATGGTCAATACTGATATATTCTCTCAATGTAACAGGTCCGGGACAGAGTACCAAAGACGTTGAGTGGCTTGATCAAAAGTTAAAAGCTCTCTTCGGCGGGGATTAGATCTGGTGTTAAAGTGGTACGCGTGATTCTATGGTTATCGTGGCTGAGTCACGTCCGTGAAAGTTCTGAATTTATGAAGTGATGCAAGACATAGAGGAGTGTCAAAGAAAGCCCAGGTACGCTTCAGTTGGGTCTAGGGTGGTATGTATGCTTTTGATCATATAGAATCATAAGTCATCGTTTCGTAAAGATCTCCACAAGTAGCATCAAGCGCCATCGAAAAGATCGAGATCCAGCAAAACTTGCAACATCGGCCCGCAAAGCTCGCCTGCTTCGTCGCCAGCGTCGCCACCAAAAAAAAGCTTATATCCATCGTCGAAGTCATCGTGCTCATCTGAACATGAATATGGTGCGATGGAAATAGGTTGCAGGGAGGACTTGGACTGGTACTCAAGCGATGTCCAAATTTCCGGACGATAGTAGCTCGCTGGCACTGGCTGCATGTTTCGACTTGATGGAGGGATGGTCAATCGCCCCCTTGTGTTGCTTTGTCGAGTTCTAGTCCGTCTTCTATTGTGTCTTTGGCCCATTATACTTGGATGTAGATGTGCTTGTAGAAATGTTAAGAGAGTGGTGATGACTGAAGAAGAAGAAGAAGGGATGCATTCAAGTAAATTATGAGATCGCTGGTGGACCTAGCTACGTCTTTACGCTTTATTATATACGAGAGACATTGTTAGGCTTCAGGGTGGCAAGATCCGGTCTCGGCAGTCCGTGACTGGTATTTGCGCCCAATATGACCCAAAGAAAAGGCCAAAAATTCACCGTTATGGGGTGATGGTGAGTCATTCGGAGAGATTTGGAACCGAAAAATGCCAAGACCAGTCATGTGGCCATCTCTGGTCGGGCAACGACGTGACAGCTGATCGGAGCCGGGCAAGGTTTGGTCATAGCAGTGTTGTGGTCCAACATGTGACAATAAAAAGTCGTTTGATAACAAGTGTGGTCATACCTGGCGAAGACGTGAGGATGTTCGCAGCACTGTCGGCTAACTGCTGTTTGGTAGTAGTCATAGGATAGACAGAGGCGAGCCACGCGCTTTGGAGCGGCACTTCGATATGCCACATTCACTGGAGCAAGAGCCTTGATTTTCTTAAAAGTCAGACGTACGATGGTCAAGAAAGGCGGTTTGTGTAGAGAGGAGAATGCTCGAGGTATCAGACACAAGAATTCAGTAGAGTCCCACCCTTTATGAGAATCTCTACATGCAAATCACGACAAAAAGTGCTACTTCTACCAACTAGTCATGACTTCGACAATATTGAAACAGACTGCATCGTCAGGTTTGTCCTTGCCACTTGATACTTACATCTACTCTCTGGCACAAACCACAGCAAACTGCACGGCTATCTCATCAGATGACTCGCTACGATACTTTGACTCTAGCAGTCTGTCGCTCGTCAGAAGTGTGACTAAGGCTCACGATGGGATCACTTGTCTGCAATCTAACTCAAATTTTTCTGGGTACGTAACTGCAGGACGAGATGGATTGGTCAAATGCTGGGACGAGCGGGCCGAAGCCGCAGGATCTGTGTTGAAGGACCGTAAGTTGGAATTCATGACTTACGCACCATCAAGATCGTTTCTGAATATCTCCGCAGCTCGAGGAGCAGGATTGACTGCCCTGGCTTGTCGTGATAACTTGATCGCAGCCGGCACCGAGAGTACGAAAGAGGGCCTCGGTGACGTTAGCGTACTCTTATGGTAGGTGATTCACGCAGCGACGAACTATACCATACTGGACTGCTACAATATTGCACGATAAAGATTTCGGCAGTGGTTCTATCATATTGACAGGCTGTTAAAAATGAGCAGGGACACGCGAAATTCATCAAAACCTCTCCGTCAGTATACTGAGAGTCACACCGACACAATAACACAGCTGGCTTTTCATCCAGCAAAAAAATGAAACTTTGCTTTCTGGAGCGACCGATGGCTTAGTATCAATCTTCGACGCGACCATCGAAGATGAGGATGATGCCCTTGTTCAAGTGCTCAATCATGCCGGCGCAATACATTGCGCTGGGTTTCTCACGCCTGAGGAAGCTTATGCTATCAGCTCGGACGAGCAACTCTCAATCTACACTCTGAGCAAACCTAACGATGCCGACGACATTTCTCTGCCTGTGACCATTTTCGGAGATGTAAGGGATCAGCTGCAAGTCAGTTACATAGTGGATGTGCTTTCCGCAGCAGGATCTCCAGCATGGATAGCAGCCGGAGACACAAGGTCAGTCCAGCCATCACACGATCTTTCTTCATGGCTAACCATATCTTAGCACTGCTCGTATGACGTTAATACCTCTCAAACCAAGCTGGGCATTTGATCAAAGCGGTGCGTTGGAGTTTCCGGGTGCTCACGGCGAAGAGGTAGTTCGAGACGTTATGATAGACAGTCAGGTGGGTCTTGTTAGCGTGGTTCGGTGAGAACTTATACGTGACTAATGCCTATCACAGAATCAACGCATCTTGACCTGCGGCGAGGACGGACAGGTTCGACTTTGGGCTCAGCCAAATCACCAAGTGGTGGATCCAATGGACGTCGTCGCTGCGGAAGGCAAGTCAAAGAAACGGAGGAAAGACAAGAGGAAGAGCGACAAAGATCGCTTCAATCCTTACTAAACCAGCTGTTATGTGCCTTAGCGCGTGGGATCAGTCGATCGACAGAGAAAACGAAGGAGGTTTGCTGAGGCCTCGTCGGACACAGGCTTTTGTTTGTCTAGATGCAGGGCTCCGAGATTTGCATAGAGAAGACCCAATAAGGCAATGTAGAAGCGAAAGCCGTTTGACTCGCCCATTTGCAGTTTGAGGTCCTGATTTGAGTGGCAACTTGGTTGATTGATGAGGCTGTGGCAATGAATGTACACAAAAGTTACGCGGCACCATCTCCGTCAAGGCGAGACATCAAGCTCGGGTCTTGTCATGCCATTGCATATCGACGGATGATGGGGTACTCCACTGCAAGTGGCCTCGGTCATCCACGAGGTCTGATATGAACTAGCAGGGGTTCTAGTGCCAAGATGTTAGCGTGGAGCCCACCTTATGCAGGAACCGCAGCATGCAAGGGCTCATACCTTTGCTCTCACAACCTTCATCAATCTCTTGGAGCAACGGATGAGTCATTCAGTACAGCATGCCGGCCGCGAAAGCTTTCGTTTGTAAGCTGAGCAGGATTCCTTGCATATGCATGCAAATCGGTTTCTACATGTATCCTGCAGCGACAGAACGAGAGCCAGCCACAGGACCGCGGCCTCCGGCCCTACGCTGCTGCCTTTACCCGTCACGGCTAGGCTGCTAGTCGTGTGAAACACCCAGACCTTCCATGCAACGATGATCCTGGCATGGCGGACGCTGGGGCTCACTTTTGCTGACTCAAAGAACGATTTAGGTGGGCTCGTGATATCGCGGAAGTCTCGCGATTGGGACGCGTAAAGTGGCCTTCGGGACGCGTGCCAATCATATTCATAGCCATGCCTCCCCCGACCTGCACCGCCTCCCGTGCAATTGAAGTTTATCGCTTCGCCGTGCCCGCTTGCGTGTGCTATGAGTTGCCTTCTCATCATATATACTACGGTAAGTGACAGTATGTGGGCCTCCCTTCTGGTCTGTGTCGCACGGGATATCTCCTAGTACCTTTTTGCTCCCTCATATATGCAATCTCACCTGCCCCAAGATTCGATTGTATTCTCAAATACATCTTCTCGTTGTCATAATGTTCAGTTCAAGCAAAAACAAGTCGTACAGAAACAGTTTCTATCAAAGCCGGGTGACCAAACCCTCGAACAAAAAGCAGCAATCCTTCAAAGCGCAGCAAGATACCGGCCGAAGATATGAGAAATCTTTCCAACCCAACACACAGACCAGTGCACCTGTATCTCCGTAAGGATCGTCTTAATTTGCTCTGGTTGCTGGTACTGAAGCCGAACAGCAACCTGAATTCAGCGATCATCACAATCAGTATCGGGCCATCCCAGCGTCTTTTCGCAGCACATGAGGATATCCTCTGCCATTCTCCATACTTCCTCGAGATCTGCAGACAACAATACTTTTCCACTGGCTCGAAACGCATCGATCTTATCGACGAGCAAGCCGAAGTCTTCTCCTGCATCCTCGAATATCTATACAAAGGCGATTACACGCCTAAGCTTTCGTACGACAAGAAGCACGGCAGCTGGTCTCTCGAGAACACAGACTCGGCCAGCGGCTCAGGCGAGAGCACGCTCTTCCACAACGGTGTCGGTGGTATCGTGCTAAAGGACACAGTCGTCTACGTAAGGCCAACCCCTCCACCTCGACCACTCCTCCCCTCCACTAACACCATCCAGTGCGCAGCCGAGAAATACGGGCTGCCGGAACTGAAGCGTCTGGCGTTGAAAAAGCAGGGCCTGCAATCCGGCATCCAGTGCAGCACGATTCTGTCCAGCGCCCGGTTCGCGTACGCCCATACGCCCGACTCGGACTCCCGGCTCCGAGCACACTATCTCGCGTTGATCATCCGCAGCCGTAACACATTTAAGCGGAGTGGGACGATGCAGATGGAGATGGAGGCTGGGGGGAGGATGTTCTTTGATTTGTTTGTTGCCATGGTCAATCATTTGGTGAGTGTGGCCGTCGTTGTGTTTGGTTCCAACACGCAGGATGAGAGTGGAAACTAACAATTGTGGGATAGGATGACGTCTCGAGCATCAAGTCTCCTCGCTGAAGGTTCTAGTCTGCTACTCGGAAAAGCATCGTGTTTGGCCTCACGCCGCGCTGTGGCTATTTCGTATTTCGTATCTCGTGTCTTGTGTTTCCTTTTCTCCAAGGGTTTGGCGTCACATTGATCTATTCTGGCACCTTGCTGGTCTTCTACGCGGATACCCTTCTTTGTATTATATGCATTCAAGGCTTCTCTCTCTCTTTCTTCTCTCAATTTGGGTTTTCTGTATCATCTCCTATGTAAGACTGGATACGAATTACCTCCCGGATCCGTTTTTGTCTCGCTTTCAAGCTCGGCAGGGCATGGTATATGTGAAACCGTGGTCGCATCTACCCTTCGCTCGTTTCAACCCTTCTACTGCTAGTACCACACAGCGTTGCAATTGTTGAGTGATCGCTCTCTAGTGCAACAGCGGGGGTCCGGTCGTTGGAGGAGCACAGTAACCCATTTCCGCGAGCCGTCTTGTATCGCAGTGGCCAGACGCGGCATCTAGGTAGCTAGTATCCTCCAGATGACTCATGCCTTCCCCACCATGGGTGTCAAGGCACACACAGCTGCCATCTGCCATCCGAGGAGCCGCGCCAATCGGGCAATCATCTGCGTGCATGATACATGTGGTGGCGTGCATAAGCGCATATATCTCCTTACTTGGTGCCTTTCACACCCCGGTACCGGGGAAAGCGCCCTTCTTGTTCAACACGACCATGGCGTGAGCGCGGGAGATGTAGCCCTTCATGAGGTTCTGCTCAGTGTCAGCCGAGTTTCGCAAACGTGCATGGAGACGGTCGGACCTTGTAGATCAAGTTGGCAATCAGGCACTCCACCTCATCACCCTCGACCTCCTTCTCGCCCGCAATCTTCAGGGCGGCGGCGAATTCGGCCAAGGGGATCCTGCTTCTGCGGACCCCCTCGCCGGCTTCCTGGCCTTCTTTGGGCGCCTCGTAGCCGCCGGCTAGGTAGACTTTGCGGAAGAGGTTGCGCAGACAGACGTCCCGGCCGCGTTCGAGTGTGAGGTAGATTCTGCGTTTTACAAATTCGTCTTCGCCTGCTTGGAGGGCGGCGTCGAAGCCGGCTAGGTCGCCCTTTTTGATGCATGTGGATAGTGGGCCGAAGAGGTGCTGGAGACTTGGGTAGGGAGTTAGCATTGCTGGGGTTGGGAGGAGGTGGCTTGTTAGGAGTTTGGTGGGGATGAGGTAGGTTAGGATCAGCTTGACGTTGCGGGTTGATGTGGGCAGAGATTGCGAGTAGGCGGCGAGCAGATGCTCTTCGGCCGTTGGGTAGTTTTCGTCGAGGAAGTGGATGACGCCGACGTAGTAGTGGTAGGTGACCTGGTGCGAGCGGGGAAAAGCGGATAAAGGGGGCATGTCGGCTGCTATGGCGGAGAGCGAGCGGAGAATATTTTTGGACAGGGAGATGGAGTTTAGTCGAAAGTAGGTCTTGAAGAGAAGATTGGTGATGTAGTATAGACCCCATTTGCGGGACTCTGCGAGTTGGGCTCGATCGCTTATGCAGAGACCGAATATCCTATTGATCTGTCGCGCCGCGTCTTCGAGTTTTTCGTTGCCGCCTTCTTGGTCGACGACATCGTCTTCGTAGCCTCCATTGAAGGCAGCGCCGCCCTTTTGGGTCGCGGCGCTGTCGTCGGCCTTGATGGCGAAGACGCGCAGGTACTTGCCCGTCACATACAAACAGGGGATGGTCCAAGCCTCGAAGGAGCCGTTCTGGTAGCCCTTGTACAAGGCGTTGAGCACGTCTTTCCAAGCAGCATAAACCTTGTCCCAGAGTGCGCCTGCACCGGAAGCCTTGGTGGCGCTCTTGCCAAGATTGAGCGACTCTTCCGCGACGAGTATCTCTCCTACTGCCTTCCAGTATGCGACAAAGACTTCGATCCAGGCGTTGCTCTCCTGCTTTTCGAGACGGAAGGTGGGGTTGCGAGTGATTGCAAAGCGAAAGTCGGACTGGGCACTGAAAGCGTTTGTGTCGCGATGGAGGGCATACAGTCGGCCACTGTCGTTCTTTGGTGGAATGGGCGAGATGGTGGCAGACAAAGCGTATCCGTCCTGCGCAACGATGGCGCGACCGAAGTCGGCAACAAGACTGTTCATGACTTTACGTGCAGAAGGCGGATCATCATGCTGTACATGTACACGCTGTATATCCTCTTTCACGCAGTTGTGGACTGCTCCCGCATTGTTTATTCGCAAGCAGACGCGACGTCAAGCGCCAAGTCAACACCTTCAATCCATTACAGTTGCACGCCAGCCCGATACGGCTAATCTTCGGTCGGCGGTTCTGCCTCGCCATGAGCTGCTGTCTGTGCTGATTGGCTCGCTTAGCGAGCGTGCAGTTCGCACGACGGCAGGTGCCGTGGAAAGACGAAGCAGCCCAAAGTGCACATTCACCAAGCAAATTCCTGTCTTGTTTTCCGCATCGCGACCGCATCAATCTGTACTAACTTGCAGCTGTCATCTTTCACAGTCAGTCTTCCAGTACACCGTCTTCTGTTGTCACAGCTAACGTTGAACAGATGGGTAAGAACCAATTTCCATTTTCGCGCGCTACCACACTGGGGCATTGTCGAATCCCTTCACCAACAAATCATGTCGGATTTTCGCCTCGAAGGGACTGCCAGTGACGGCGACGAGGAACGGAGACTGAGAAGGTGCATCATGGAAAGGACCAGAAAAAGGAAAGAGACGCTTGGTCAAGAGAAGGATGGCCTCATTGCGTCGGTCGGAAAACGCACAGCTCGACACGTCGACATCCTGACACTACGAATCGACGAACTGTCCACCCATTTTTCATGCCCCACCGATCCACATTGGAACCGCAAGAGAAAGAAATCATGATGCTGATGTTGGGAACACAGGTCGTCTTCAAGAATACCAGGTCATCGGGCGTCTCCTCCCCAGCGAGGCCAACCCCACCCCCAAGCTCTACCGCATGCGCATCTTCGCTCCCAACGAAGTTGTCGCAAAGTCGAGGTTCTGGTACTTCCTTTCCAAGCTCAGGAAGGTGAAGAAGGCCAACGGTGAGATCATCGGCATGAACCAGGTATTTACATTTCTCCGTCGACAATGGGCTGCAGCGCTAGGCGTTAAGTAACGCGTATTGATACGCGCCTGCAGATTCATGAGAAGCGTCCTCAGAAGGTCAAGAACTTTGGCATCTGGATCCGCTACGACTCCCGCTCCGGCACCCACAACATGTACAAGGAGTACCGTGAGATGTCCAGGACCGACG
>Ga0181466_1000175_pt1 | contig 22627 bp, 10 predicted proteins | sample InSIn4gowninarea_FD_119078 | JGI IMG/M metagenome (GOLD analysis project Ga0181466, IMG submission 119078) | Clean room microbial communities from NASA Spacecraft Assembly Facility at Jet Propulsion Laboratory, Pasadena, California, USA -... ... | reverse complement strand
TGAAATCACTAAAAATTCGGAACATAAAGAAACAAATCGGAGGAACTTCAAAATATCGCGGCATGAAAAGGTAGAACCTTAGGAACAAGACTGTGCCAAGTAAAATCGAGAGAAAATAAGATCTGCTATTGAAAATCAGAGAGTTATGTAGCGTGGACTGGCATATGCAAGAAAAGATTGTTGTTAACTATGATCAATCTTTAGCTATTTTTATTAGCCCTTTACAATCCTAGAACTGATGCTTTCAGTTAAGGTATCTAAAATATTATTTTCCTGCTAGGTGTAAACACATCTAGAAATTTAGTAATATTCGGGAGAGAGGTTTATATTTAATAGAATTGTGTACTTTTAAGTAATTCAATGTTTTATGTGTACAAACGTATTTTATAGCAACTTACCGTTCAACATAACTGTCAATCTTAATTTAAAAAATAAAATATGCCACTAATAAATACGACATTTATCAAGACATGAAAATTTTCTACAATTTTAAGGCTTTCGTTAGCACTTTGGTTTAGATTGAAATTGTGAACACATGAAGAACTAAATTTGTTTAACATTAGAATTTCAAAACAATCATTTATCACTGACCTAGAATCTAAACAAACATTCTGATAATGACACATCTTAGCTTACAGATCTCGCTTAAAATACTAGAACTACTGCACCACATAGAAAAAATACATAATTTCTTAAATATATCGCTTACACCTAAATATTTTCATATTAATGTTTGCTTTTAAATTTAATAAATAATGTACTTTTTATTTTCTCCCAAAGACTAATATCTTCATAAAATATGACCTTTTGAAATAGTGATCCAAACACAAATAAATTTTATTGTACATAAAAATAATGCTCAATGTTTTTGGTTAAAGTTGCTCAACATGCGCTTATGTAATATAAATGCATATATTTTACGAAAAACTATGGTCTTCTTAAAATCGTTTTTAGGTTTTAACCGTGAATTTATTTTTTCAGTGCATATTAATATCGAATTTTATTTACTTTCAATTACGAAGTCTTAAAATCAGTATTTTATATGCATAGTCAGTACGAGTATGGAAAGCTTAAAGCTAAACTAAATGCAGTTGAACTTGGGGCTTCAGAATTATCTTATAATTAAAAATATTGGATACCATAATGAACATAAATCTATTTAAAAACATAACTGAAATGCATAAACGGTAAATAAACTTGAAATCAAGCGGCAATTTCCATTATGATGTGGCGCTTCGGATCAGAAACTTGTTGTGCAAATCTGCATACAATTTCGCTATCCAAATTTTAGCAAGATAATTTAAATTTTGTCTAAAAACTATAAAGGATTTTATTGTTAAAACCTAAAAACTTAATAAATTGCTTTTTATCGTCGCAACAGAAGAAAAAAATTCCTTTTCCGAAATTTTTTCTATTTCATCAGAAAATATATAATCAATTTCTCTTTATTATAAATATTCTAATTATTTCATGCAACATCATAACTACATAATCTGTTTTTAAAATGTAAAATAGAAGTGCAGTGCTTAAAGAAAAAGGCTGCCTGCGATCCAACCCAAGACTCATCGGATAAGACCCCACCACTTTACCAATGTGCCATCAAGACTTTCCCCAATTACCAGACTCCAGACCCATTTACGTCACATGTCAACATATTGATCTCTCCCCAAATGTAAAACTTAAAAAAAATTATGTTGCGAAGCACTTTTTGTTCCTCTCCTACGTGCATAGATTAAGCTCTGTAATTTCGCCACTGAAGCATTTTACATCTTCGCTGACTTTTAAATTTTGAGAAGTGTACTTAAATTCACAAAATTTCTTACACAAAAGAAAAAACAGTTGTCAATATATGTTAGACAAAGGTTTTATAAGTGCGTGCATTTTTATGCAGAATTAACAACCAATAATCTGGCCATATATACGAGGGTCATGCCGAAAGTTTTTAGCAGAGTATCAGAGAATTTTTTTATTTGCAAAACACTTACAACTTTTCAAAATACTCTCCATTAGCACGTATGCACTTGCCCATTCTCTGAAAGCAATCAGAAAATGTCTCAATCCAAGTTTCTTTCGGGATGTCATTTAGCACGCTGATATGGCCTGTTCATCTGACGAAAACTGCTGCCCACAAAGTTTTGCTTTGGTTATAGAGGACCAAAATAAGTCACATGAGGCCAGTTCAGGTGAATAGGGGAGATGAGGCAACACTCACATTTTTTACTTTTCCAGAAAGCCAAATTTTCTGGCAGCAGTGTGTGCAGTTGCATTGTCGTGATGCAGCAGAAGATTGGACTTTTGGTGCTGTGTCCTCCACGTGGCAAGGACTTTGGGGAAAAAATCATTCACGTATCATTCAGCACTGACTGTACAACGTGTGTTCCAGTTCACGAATGTGAGGTGCCCCATTTTTGTAAAAAAAAAATTGCCCCCAACTTCTTTCCAGAGCTCCGCTTTCAAAATTTTCCTGATGGTTCCTCCCCTAAAAAGCACCACACAAAAGAATGTCTCTTCATTTCAGGATCGTAATGGAAGACCTATGTTCCAACACCTGTGACGATACTATGTCTTTGGACTGCCCTCAGTTGAATGTTTCTTGCATAAAACGACACCAGATCACTCTCGCTTCTTTTTGTTTTTTTGTCAGGGGATGTGGCACTTAACAGGAAAATCTCTTAGTAAGGCGTAAATGATTGTGAACGATGGTCTTAGCTGCAGTTGACCCAATATTTAGGGTCCTCTCAATGTTACAAAATGTTAAACGTGGATCTTCTTTGATCATTTTCCTCACAACATCACAGTTTTCCTGAGTCAGAGCTGTTTCCTGAGTCAGAGTGAAAAGGACGAGGTTCATCTTCAATTGACAGCCAATCCCTTGAAAACTCGCGAAACCAATTTCCAACTGTGGCCCTAGAATGGGCATCCTCACCAAAAACACGCAGCAAAAAAGAATGGCATTCTTCGGCAAATAAACTATTTTTATAACAATAAAATAATCATTGCGCGAAAGTCGCAATGAGACAGATCCATCTAGCACCGTGTCTGACTCAACATTGCCTGTGTTTTCTTTCCGCGCTGCGGGAGAATCACCGCTCGAAGAGCATGTGCATACATATTCTAAGGTCGAAAATGATTGCTCTTTCAAATGAAAACAATCCCATTGTTCTCAGATTTACAGTTTACGGGCTGCTAAAAACTTTCGGCATGGCCTGCGTACTATTATCCAATTTAATGTTTTATAGCCGGTATGATTTTATTCGTGATGAACTATAAATGTCATAATTTAAGTTTTTATATCAACATTTAAATAACGGTAGACATAAACAGGATTAAAATGGAATTAAAATAAATTTGTGAACACCTGAAGCCCTCAATTTGCAATAATTTAAAAATTCCTGAAATTTTCAAAGTTTTCTTTCTAAAAAGAACCCTCTTTTCTAGCCTTTGCATTTATACTTCGAAGCATGTTCTTCAGTAGTTTTACGATTCTATTGTTTCAAGAAAAGTCAGGCAAATTTATGTACTTCGTCAGTTAGTATGTTAACATATTGCTTGTGCGTTTTTCATCCGTGTTGAGAGCCATGTCGGTTCTCGAACAAGTCTGCGAACTCTTGCTATTCCTCAAGGGAACCACGGGGTATCATTGCAGTTCAGTCTACTCTTCCGTCGACGGACTCGAACGACTCGCTAAGCGCTGCGATTGGATTGTGGTTGTGATCTTAACGGATGACGCACAACGCCTCAGTATCATTGAAACTCAAAACATGACGGTAAACAGTATTTGATTGCAATTAGGTTTCCACCCCTTTGCACTGGCATCTGTCGCAACTATTAGTGTCATAATTTGAGATAAAGATTATTTTCAATTCAATTTTTTTAAAATTCCTGTATGGATTTTGCTTAATTCTATCTATCGGTTTTAAATCCGCTGTCTGTCTTTGCTTGGTTGTCTTTCTCTCTCTCTGGTCCTGTGTAAACATTGCGATTCTGATATTGAGCTGTGGGTAGAGGGGACCTATCTCCCTTTGGCAGATTTTAGAGGCAACTTTGTCCTCTGATTGGTACGACTTCCACCAGGTATTCTCAACATTCTGAAATATTTCCGAGTCGGATATTCCTCTATCACCTTCATTTAATATTTCGAATCTGTTTTTGATATCCATTATGTAATAAAGATTTATATTACTGTTTTTTGGGCGGATTTTACAGATTTTACTTGGCACAGTCTTGTTCCTAAGGTTCTACCTTTTCATGCCGCGATATTTTGAAGTTCCTCCGATTTGTTTCTTTATGTTCCGAATTTTTAGTGATTTCATTGCTATTTCTGTTTATGTCAATACTATCTTTATCAAAATTAAACAAATCGTTTATTTTTGGGCTAACATTACCTGGCATGGCTCCCGAATCAGATTTAACTTCGCTCAGATTCTTTTACCACCAATATTTTCGGTGTTGTTCTCCTACCCTCTTCTCGAAATCTTTGAAAATAGAAAAGCTTTCCGAATCTCTAATAACGCCCGTCAGTTGGCTGTTACTGAAAATGAGTAAAGCCTGTCAGGGCCAATGCCCATCTCCGCAAGCATGCGTTAGCAGCTCGTCTTCCAGGCCTACTCTGAGCTTGGTGTTCATGCAGTGGAACAGATTGCGGAGGAATTCCCTGATGAAGTCACTAATGCCACTTGCTCTTGCGGCTCATCGGATGAGTATGGCGTGATAATTTGTGGGAAGATCACCGAACTCAGCCAGCAGATATTAAACGTAATCTTAAAATTATGTAAACATTTGCGTTATTTAACTAACTATTAGCCCCAGTTTAAACATTTTACATTTAATCATTAATTGCAGTTACATAATTAAATGCCAACTTTTCTTTATGAAATAACGGTATTTGATTTTTTTTTTCAACACGCAGGCAAGTGGCACAATTTTTGCGTTCAAGAAATAAAATTGACCAACCAAAAAATGTTTCTATAACTTTCTCAACATAGGTTTACAAGTGATTTATTTACAAAGAAATTTTAAATTCGAAAAAAATTGATCTCCCATCTACTAAGTGTGGTAGATTTAAACTGTTAGGAGCAAATTGCAATTTTACTAAAGCATTCAGTTTTAATTATGCATTAACGCAGGTTTTTAAATTTTGAAGGGTCCTAGATCTGAAATGTTTTCCAAGTATCTCATTTTTTAAGAAATTCCTGATGGTATTCTGACTACCAGGAAAGCAATGCATATGAAGCGGAAAATTCAACCTGATATTTTTGTTTTATAGAGTATTATAGGCAATTAGAAAACACCTTTCTCGACTCTGAAAAATTCCAACTCTTTAGTCACTGAAACTTCTAATACGCCGCATTTTTCAAATATTTGGTAAACACCAATTTCTCTTCATGATTTCACGTTTTCATAATTTCCCCTTTTCCTCTATTTTTTGTTTCCGTCACCAGATGGTTCTGATAGGTGCCCCATCATACAATTTTCTTAGGTTTTGTCTCATTTTCCCTCTCCCTTTCCCAGTGCGACCTTATAAAAGATCTTCCTGACTCTCGGCTATATTTTGTCCTTTTTGTTATTCTTGATTTTGGCTCTGCACTAAAGACGGAGTTACACTGATTTCGAAACACATGTCTGAAGCCTTTGTGTTTTATTTGTGCTACATGATTGTGGGAATTTCAATTGTGCATTACCAACACAAAGGATTGTTACTTTTACATAAGTAAAAACTTGTTTCGATACTAACTAAAACAAATCGTTGATCAAGTGGATCTTATGCCTTGTTCTAAGATTATGGGAATCGGATTTTAACAAGATTCTGAAAAACGAGACAATATATCTCTTGTTTTGTACAATGACAGTAAATATTGGAGTAAACAATGCATCTTAGTGCTTACCTGCCGGGGCGACGACGGGTGCCTGTGCCGGGGCGACGACGGGTGCCTGTGCCGGGGCGACGACGGGTGCCTGTGCCGGGGCGACGACGGGAGCCTGTGCCGGGGCTGCACCGGCGAGTTGAGCCAGGATTGCAGCCGGGACCGGGACGGGGACGGCCACTGGAACGAGGGCACCTGTAAGATAAAACGTTTCAATTGAGAGAAATAAGCAATAAAAATTAAGTTGAACGGTAGTATTAACACAAATACAATGCAACTGATTTCGACTTCCTAAAAGATATGCAAAACATGCATTAAATTTTTGAGGCAAACGTTTTGAACATATGTAAGTGATTATTAAATAGTATGTTCAATATTACATAGTAGGTAAGTAGTAATTGCACATTTGTGGTAATAATGAAATGCAGAGATGTCGCGCTCGCCTGAAGAGACGAATAAAATATTTTTGAAAAAACTGCATTATAATCCCTTGAATAAAGTAGAAAAGTATAATTTTGTGTAACCCTTTTCTTAAATTCAAGAATAAATGGATTATAAAATGTATATTACATGTTCAAAATTTTGTAGGTTAATAGGTGTTTTAATATGAATAGGTAATAAAGGCATGTTTAAAACGTCAGTAATCCTCTCGCATTAAACGAAAGCATTATAAGTTATAAAAGTCAATGCCAATATATTCCTTCGAAAATAAAAATCGCATTTGATTTATCAATTGCATAAATACAACGTAAAAATTGGTATGCTTGAATTTAAGAGAGCATAGCGATTTTGACATTTATCATTAGAACTATTTTGTTTTTACTGTACCATTTTATCGGTATATTTTATCATGTAACAAGATAAGCCTATGCATATATGATGTCCTCTTGCCCAAACCCAGCCCCGTGTCCTTTTCGTTCCTTAAATTAACCCTCGATACCTTTTCAATTTCATCACCCTGCACTTTCATACTTAGTACACTCTCTGTATTACAACATGTTTTTCATTCTACTGATTTTTTAAACACTTAGTGTTTCCTTTATTTACAAGAAACTGTTCAAGAATGCTTCGTGTAGTAAGACTGATAGGTCTTGTTTGTAAAACTCACCGACTTTCAAATAATTTCCTTTGCTTACTTTCTAACAGTAATGACAAAATAGATGTTTTCCTTCGTGTCGTCCCCAATTGTTGAAGACGCTCACTTTTGTTAGAAAGCCATTAACGAGCAACAAGAGTGCTATTAGGGTGGACAAAACGAAATGCCAAACCACGCGACAACGGTTTAAGTTAAATCGGAGATTTTCAAGACTTAGTTCGGAGCTATGCTCTCTGAAATAGACAGTTAAAAAATTCAGATTAATGATTTACAAGTGGTAAATGGAAGTACAAAAGCCCTTGTTATATCTTTCTTCGATATGATGATTATTTCGATGCATTGCACGTTTCTTAAATTACGATTCAAAATGTAAATTAAAATTATGTCTTTATAGTTTGTCATTTTTAAAACTCTTCACACTATTAGTTTTATAACACTTTAAGAATATATGCAACTCTTGGAACTGATAGAGAAAGTCATGAAGTGTGAGCTGTGACTCCGTGTTGTTGGAAGAAGACTTCTCTATTTTTAAGGTCCCCAGCAAACTGTTTTGATGGGAGGAACATGTGACAATAGCAATTCAAAACGATTGTCATAATTACCATCTTTTTTTAAAAAAAGAAATTTATTTTATATCTAAAATAGTTTTAAGTAAATTATAAAAATATGATGTCTGATGTATTACTAGACTTTAATAATAATTTACTATTTTTTGCACATTTAATCTGAAATGCTTAACCTATTTTTAAAATGTTACAGGCAACCATACAAATCATTCTACTGAAAACTTATAGAATGCTAAGAAAATATTTTAGACGTTATTGTAAAAGAAATATCCAAGACGTTTTTCAAGGTGCATTTGTAACCTTGCAATAGCAACACTGCTAAGCCCTCTTGGAGGGTGATAGTATATTTTTGCAAACATTTTAATTTAAATAGATTTCCATTTAACATAATCATTTTTCTATTTAAACAAATAGATTTTTTATGGATTGCCATATCAGAATTGAAAAGCGTCACAATACCCATTTTCCCTAGGGGAGGGGGGGGAAAGATTTAAAGTTATGATTATGTACTATTTTAGTTGTCTTACTTCAACAGATAAGGAATAAAATTCCGTTGAATTTACTATTTCAAACTATAAATTATGGATTTAAGTTATATGACAGTAATAGTCCAGCAATAGAATATCATAGATCAAACTACGTAAGCTACTTTGAATGACTACTAGTGAATGAAAATAATTTTAGGACTAAAAGTAACGGTAAATTTACACAATACTTCATAATACAATCATGTACTTCCTAAATATTTAACAAAATACTAAATATAGGTGTTATTACGAAAATTTCATTTAGAATACCCATATGCAAGGAAAGGAATTGTGAAGTCTGCTTTCTGTACGAAAATTTAAGTATGTAAACAAAGTAGCTTTTATATAGGATCATTTCTTCACTAATAGGTTCTGTCAATACGGTTTCAAAACTGAATAAAAGCAATTGAAAAACATCTTACCCGGTTGGTAATTTGGGTCGTGGACCCTGCGTATGTGCTGCGTCAGGGCGTCACGTGTCGGGAAATACGCGTCGCATTGCGCGTAATAGCAGCTGAACCGTGTCTGTAAAAGAAATACGACTATTATAATGCATCTACTATATTAAATTTTAAATTTTTGGTTTATCATTTCATAACAAATTGTAAATGCATTCGATGTGTGTAAGAATTCAACATTTTACACGGTGCATGTAAAACCTGTGCAAACATTAAAAATATATTTCATGAAAGTTTCGTTTCTAATTATATTATAAATTGTAGAATTCAGAAAAACCAATAAGTTATATGAAAATGTGCATAGATTCATATATTTCCTTAATCTGTAATCTAAATTTTAGCCATAAGGTTACACCTTTTTAAAGTATTTTGATGCATTATTTTTATCACATTAACGTAACTTATTCAATAAATTTTTAACAGGAAGTAAAAATACTGAAAACGATAGACGACATACTTAATCGTCACCTACTTCACACAGTATAAATATTGAGCAAACTGCAGGATGTGTTTCTAAACGGAACACACCCTGAATGGAAAACTATATACAAAGCAAGCAAGCTAGGGGTAGGGAAGAGTCTAGTACACCAGGCTCAAGCAGAAGGGAACACTTGTACCCCCCTCTCTTGATAACCAAACTTGACTCCCAATCAAATGGAAGTTAAGTTTGACTGGACAGTTCAGCTTATTAATACCAATTTGAACGCTTTTGGGGGAAAAATTTAGACCAGAGAAATTTCCTTCTAAAATGCTGAACAAGTGGAAGAACTTTATCAAATGTGTACTATATAACTGTCTTCCAGTGTCTCCAGACAACCAATGTGAAAGTGAAATTAACACGTGTTTTCAGAATAGCAGCCAAAGTTCATAAGATTTTGAACCTTATATGCATGAATATTTGCAAACGTACAGAACAGTTATCGAAAACAAAATCAGATACTTGAAGTCATTACTAATAAGCAATCTGTCAGATTTAACCATCACATGTTTTAAAATATTTGATGTCAATAACAAAAGACTACTACTAAAGATAAATGTTGACTAGCTACTTTCACTTGTATGAAGATAAAAGCTCTTTATTTCTCATTGCACACACTAACTGTTTAGCTTCAAAGATAAAAACTAAACTTTCTCAAATCAAGCTAAGCATAGAAAAGTTTCTCCAACAACAATTTTACTTTTGCAACTTTCAATGACGTCAAATCTAGAAATCTGCGCTTTTATTTTTAACTTTCAATTGATCAAATGAATGAATATTCCACATTATTTAAAAGTAAAGTTAAAAATTAAATATTCAGAGAAAGCAGAAATCCTTTAATGCTTTTTGTTTTGCTATGCATGCATAGAATATGCATTTCCAGGATACCAGATATTTTGAATGATCTCCCCCGGTGTATTCTTGTATGAAAAACTGAAAAACGAGAAAAAATTTTCCATAGAGAGAGGTTAATGTTTTAGTGCTGCAAAAATTCTGGCGAGTCGAAGTCCGAAAAGTTACTAAATCGACTAAAACAGAACTTCTTACAAGATCTATAGCAAGAAATCAAAAGTCGCCGAATTTTTCGTTTTAAGGTCAAACAGATTTAAACTCAGTCTGGGTAAGTAAAACAGAGTTCATGTCTCCTACATATATAACTCCACCATGCTTGGGCTCAATATTTTTGTTCGTTGTCTGCGCAGACAAAGAAATTGCCTGGTTTGTCAGCGCAAGAACACGCAACATAATTGTCCATGTGATAAAGCTGTCTATTCTAGATGCGATGATATAGTTCACTGCATGGCTCTAAGAATACTGGCCGTGAACTTTGCTAATGGGGATTCGTAAAACCAATTAAATTTTGATTTGAAATTTCTTAAATTGAAATGGCATAATCATGGGAATCGCGAAATGCAAGGACGGAGACCGCTTCGCCTTGAATCCTTTTGTTAACGTTGTTGTTTCTTCGATGTTCGCTCTTTAAGTTCTTTACTGCAATTACTGCAAGCTACGAGTGGACCAAGACGGAAACATCGGCAATATATTTACAATTTGAAATTTAAAAAATTATTTGCTTTTCTGCAGTAAGGGTCACTTTGCAGGAAAGTAATATTTACAGGCGACCAAACGGCTAATACAATTATATAGCTGTATTTAATAACGAAATAAATTGTTTGGTGATATAATTTAGCGTCTAAATGTTTTCAGTTTACAAATCTCTCTATTCTAAAAAAAACTATTTCTGTTCTAGGAATTTCGCGGGCCTCTTGATTGCCGGAACCCCTTCTGCCATATCGCAAAAATTCAAAAACACAAAAATAAGAGATTTCGCTGATTTGTAGAAATATTTAAACAATAAAAATTATTTTAATTCGGAGAGCAATATAAGGGCTGTTCTACGTTAAAGTTGGACTTTTCGAGAATTGGCTGCTCTAAAAGATTGGTGCGTTCAATTTTGTTTCAAATCTTAAAACTTGAGCATAAACTATGCAGTAGTGTCTCCATTAAAAGCCCCTCCAAATAAGGGACAAATCTACAAGTCACGGCCACTTGATACAGGCACTCTAATGTATTTTCCCTCCTAATAAGGGATCCTCTAAGGAAGAAACGTATCTGAATCGCTAAAAAAGTGTATTTTCAAATTTTACCGATTGCTAACAAATTCAAAATTGGATCAAAGGGCTTCCCATTTAGCAACAGCGTTTTATATTAAGTAAAATGGACTCTACTCATCCATACTGACGAAAGAATGGAATTAAAGAAAAATTTTGGAAAATCAGTAAATGGAAATATATGAGATAAAGAATAAGTTTTCAAAATGGGTGATATCAGTATTACACACAGCTGGCAAAGTAAGAAAATGTTTGGTTACAACCTTTTCTGTCTTGTTCACATCTCTTAGAACTGTGCTTTAGGTTTTTAGAATTAACTAATTTGTAGAAGTTTTTCTCAATAAAACCGGCTACACTTACAGGAGTTGTACAAATGCAATCTTGAACACATCTATTTATTCTAGCCAAACATTCGGGTTGAACTGTTCGATTTGCCTGATAACGCCAATTGTTTAATGTCGTCCATACGCTGCAAATATTGGTAGTTGTTAGACAAGTATTCTGCACAGTTGCGAGTCCGTTCTGACTGAGTTGAGGGAATTTGATTATGGGCAAATTGTTGGTGCTCATGTGGTGGTTGTTTATGTAACCATGGTAGCGTAAGTGTTTGGCGTTTTAGAAAGCACCAAATATGCATACAAGAACAGCGACAAACATCCGCTAATGTAAAAAGCCAAGCAAATCCTTTGTGCTGGTGAATCGAAATCTGAAAAACCAACGTAACAAAGCACCGAACCAACGTGTCTGCGAAATTTTTTTTTGCTTACATTTGTGCTTTGTTACGTTGGTTTCAGATTTTGATCATCTGTTAAGTCACAATGCGACAAAAGTGCATGTTGAGTGATCATACACACAAACACTAAAGAGGAATGAGATGAAAAATGAGACAACAGCTTCAAAACGATCACTGATAAAGTTAAAACTCTGTTCATAAACCCTGAGAGTACCAAAACACAATAGGAATGAAGTTTCATAAGCAAAGAATTTCAGGGTGAACTATTGTTATATAGTCATTAATAACTCCTATAAATTGACTGTATGAAGAAAAAGTGGTGCCATAGCCATAAAACTTGGATGGTGGAACAATGGTCGGAAAAGTATTTTTCCGCACTATTTTCAATTTGCCGCCGAGTTTACGCCTGGCAAAGCTATGAAATTTATGTCTGGCACCGTCTTTAGGCTTACAGAACATACTGATCAACCCCTTGCAATAAGCTGAAATTCGGAACAAACTGTGCCTAACTTAAATGCACGCATGTTCGCAAAAAGAGCTGAAGCGTGCGGAGTCCGAGTTTCGGAACTTTATATACGATGCCTTACGACTAAGTGTAAGATAGCCGCACTGGTGTTTACTTCACGCGATAGTGCTCTTATGAATTTCAAATGAGTTTGAATCAAAAACGTCTAAAACGTAGAGTCAAGTAGTAATTTTCATTGACTTTTTTCTGTTTTTTAAATGAAATGAAAAAGCATCTCATTTTGGCAAATGTGTCAGATGGAGAATAGTTATTCTTGAAGCGGGGCAGTCCTAAGCTGACATTGCAAGAGAACTGGATATAAAACCAAGTGTCATCTCTAATTTGTAGAAACAGTTCAAAAATAGTGGGGCAGTATCCAGATGAACAGCACAAACTCGCCCGAAAGTCACAATGGCCATTAATGACCGGTATTTGGTGATTACAGCCAAGCGCCAGAGGACGTCTGTAGCCACACAACTCTCTCGCGAACTTACTGTTGCCAAAAGAAGTTGCCAAGAAAGTTGCCAGAAGATTTCATGAGACAGGACTTTATTCCAGAAAGCCAGCTCTTTGCATCCCATTCACTGCTTCATACAAAACAGTGTTTGCAATGGTACACACAGTTCCAACATTCGAATCAGCTTTATTAGGGCTCCTGGCGAATATTCATAAGGATGGAATGTGATACCCGATACCATCCCAACAATTTCAGCGATAGAGACTCATATTGTTGTGGGGGAGTGAAGATCTGGGAGGGATTCATGCAAGATACCCGCACACCGATTCATGTGTGTCAGACTGGTCAAGTGAATGTCCAATGGTACATAGAAAGTCAAGATATTTATCGAATGAATTAGCCAGCCAAGTTTCCTGACCTCAATTTGCATCACGAGTCAGACTCGTGATATTCAAGTTTGGTCTAAGATTTTCATCACGAGTCAGACTCGTGAAAATACTGCAAGGGGTTAATACCAATACTTGTTTACCCAGAATATATATGGAAATAGTTTGGCCATGGTTTGAGCAGTCATACCGTTGTATTCCATAGGCCACATGTTTGTTCTACAAATTCATTACTATCTAGGACTGTGTTCATTTTGATCACGTCCATTCTAAGGTGTAATATTTGCTCTCCAGTGGTAATGCTGTGTTTGGAGGTGACACAGCTTGGGAATGAAATTTCGCTTTTATGGAAGTATCCCCGACTACCACATTCACCGGTATTATTGAGCCTTTGCAATATCTTTAGGACAGAAAAGTATGAGAGCTCAATCCACCTCCCTTATCGTACTTTGAACTTGCTACTATATTTTTAGGTGTTTCCATATTTTTGTCAAACACACGAACTTTTAATTTATCCCGCATTGTTTTGTTTCAGAAGGTGGCAGATCGATGGTGGTTATAAGTCATGTATATTATATTTCTATATTTGTTTCACATTTTATTGTTTTCCCGTAATTTAATGCAATAATTAGGATATCAAGTTCCATTATAATTTCATCAGTACATAAAAGTTTACACATTTCAGGAGAAATCGGGCTGTCCCTCGCGAAAAAAGGACACCTCTAAGGGAAAAATAACCTGTTCCCATGGCTGACCTTCATTGGGAGGTACTACTGTACTTATAAAATATTGATATCTATGCAAATTAGTTATTTGGTGGTGGATGGTTTCCCAATTTGAAAAATTTTGGCCAGAATTTAGAATATTAAAAAATATAAAATTAACGAAATGAAAGAAATATTTTTCGTCTTCGGATATTTCCTAATGACGGATTTCCGTCCTGTGGACGGAAAACCTGCATCCATGGCAAGTAGCCTGCCATTGCATAGGATTGACTGGTTGATATTTTGTTGAAATTGGAACGTTCATGTTTCAACTGCACTGCCTCCCGATGACATGGTCGGCAGCGTACTCTCAACTAGTACCAAGAATCTGTGGTTCAAATACATTTGTAAGACAAATGTTTTTCTGTTTTTGCTAGTTAGAGTCAATGATGGTGCCGTCCACCATGTGCCCTCTAAAAGTGGGCCATTAATTAAGGCGATGCGCAAAAGCCAAGATGTTCATGGCACTTGTCATGAATCTTGAATTAAGTGTCAAGAGCCAGTTCCCCATATGAGCAGGCTAGAGTTCTCGGAAATGGATAAAGCAATCTAATTGCAGTACATGCGCATCTTTGGGTCACCGAATAAATTCAGAAATTCTGCTTGATAAGTGTCGAACTTTTGCCTCATTTCGAGTATTAGACTGAATATTGTTACCTTTGTAGATATCTTTTTTTCTTACTCCAAAGAATAGCTGGCTCTCTCAAACAATCGTGATCCTAGCAGTTTGAATCTTGTAAAAAATACTTTTTTACTACTGATTTTTTTTTGATGACACTAATTTGTAGAAGTTACAAAGGTAATGAATTTCGTCCCGATATCAAATATTTTAATGAACTAAAGCAGATTGAGTCCATTGAAGAAATAAAATGATAAAAAAAAAAACACGTAAAACTGCAAAGCATTAAGAAAATGTGCACCAAAAAGCACAGAAGAAATTTAACAAAATTCTGAACTATTTTAGTTCAACCAACACATATTTAGTCAGATTTTTAAACGTTAGGTTTTTCGAACTAAAAACAATAACGATTTTAATTAAAACATTTTTTACGAAAATAGGACCTTTTAAGAAAAGCGTATTTCTTGAGGTTACTGCAGCAGTACTTTAAAAAAATTTCTTTCGTCCTATTTCAGCTTTTGGTGACTCATGATGCACTTAAAAGTGAAGATTGTCCATTTCTGGTCTCGATGAGGAATTAATAGTGCAGCTACAGTTTAATTACAAAAACACAACCCTTGCTTATCCAGTTCAAATGAGAACAGATTTTGAATCTAAACGATTTCAAATGAAAACAGATATTTTTTGGCTTTTAAAAGAAAGAAACCGATAGTAAAAGTACGAAACAAAGTTTTGCTTCATGTATATTTTCCCTAATATATTTATTCGCAGACGTTATGGATATGAAGCACTATTTTGATGCAGACGATAAAATTATGAAACGATATTTTTAAGCAGACAATGATAATTTTAAAATATGCCTCACCGAATACAGCAAATCATAACTTCGCAAGTTGTAACAAAATTTATTCTAAAACAAACATTGCTTCAGCACAAACTATAAGTGAACGGAATAGAAGATTGAATTTTAGTAGAATAAAAATCAGTTACGGTTTCTGCAAAGATTTTGCAAACGATAATATAATTAAACTTATATTTAATTTTCCGCAAACAATATTATATTTCAACCTTAAAGCTTCAGTGCAGCAGACGATATGCCACGAAAATAACCGTCTTGCTACCAGAAATAATAATTATGGCTTCAATAGTTTGCATTATTCATAATGAGTTTTAGGAACTTTTTAGCATTTTTTAAAAAAATGTATCCGGAACTGGAATCGGATCGATTCGAAACCAAGGAATGAACGTGCGCATCAAATGAAACGTTTTGTTAAAATTTCAGATAAATCGGTAAAGAACATTCGGAGATTTGAAATTTTGTGCAAGTTTGAATTTTTGCTCTATAGATAGTTAAGGCAAATGTGGAATATATTATGTAATGCATTTCTTAATGAGGAGTTTAGTTGCATTTATATAAATTTCATGATTAGAATATTTTAATACAGGAGATGCATAAAGCTTGGCAAACTTATATCTAAAATGGGCATTTCAATGTCAGCTTTTAAATTTAATTCAGAAAAAGAAATTTTAAAGCTAAATTCTGCCAATCATTTTGGAAACTGGAATAACTAGGTTTGTAAAGAAATTAAACTTTGTTACCATGACAATCGTTTGTCCACAAACAAAAACAATTTTAATTCCTAGATTTTGTTTTTCGAAATCGTTTCAAATGCATTCGGAACCGAAATTTCGATCTACTGGGAATGTCGATACAAAACTCCCGTAATTAAATGAAACTTCGTGCTCAAATTTCAAAGAAATCGGTGAACACCTTTCGGAGATCAACGGTTTTGTGACAACGAATACTTGCATTTTTATTACATTAACATTATTTATACAGATTCTGATGAATCCAATGCTCATTTGTAAAAGCAAGTACCGCGAGCAGTTTCAAGTCTCATGCACAATATTTAAAAATATTAATTATTTCCCACCAGGAAAATTGTTTAAATCAAATAGAAGGAACAGTAATTGAAATTGGAATGTTACTAAAATTACAAAACTGCCGTTGAAAGAGAAGCCCGTCACCAAGCTCTTTCTAAAGGAAACATAATTCAGTAAAGAATGAAATGATTGAAGAGGAAGATTCGATTGTTCTGTTCACCTTTAGTCATTTCAACGCGGCGGCAACATCTATCCTTGGAAATCAGAAGTGAAACTACCCGAAGCATTCACCTTCGGTTCTTTTAAATCTGTAGAATCGGAAGATAACAAAGATGACCATTGAGAGACTTCATTTCAACAGATATTCTATGGTCCAGACCCGCTTCTTTCCCAATCCTGAATGTGCAAATTTAGAATTTCGTATAGGCCATTGCCACTCTAGTTTGTATTTAAGTAGAATAACATGCAATTTTAGAATTCTTATGGACCTGAGAAGTATTTCGTTCCACTAACATTAATGTCAGCCTGATTGTGGTTTATTTACAAGTATTCTCCAAGAATATTCTATACTATATTGAAAACGCCAATTTCAGAGACTTATGACCAAGAGCTAACCCTTCTTTTAGTGTGTTTCTACAGGTTAAATTCATAATTTCCTACATAGAGATCGCGAACTGTTATCATGGAGATGTAGCATGACACTATGAAATACCTCTAACCTTTTTATTCTTTATTTTTAATATCTCAACTTTAGAAAGAAAAATTAAATTTTAAGCCAGATTCTGATCACACATCTGGATAATGTCTTAAATACATGGAATGCCACTTATATTAAAGTGAATTTGTTTACGTTAAAAGTGACTTTCCTGAAATACTTAAACCGCACTGTCAAAATTACTAGACTTATGCGAAATATACTCACCACTGCCAAAGGGATGAATTGAACGCTGTTGGCATTCGGATCAAAGTTTACTCGGCGCTGAAAAATAAAATCACTTTCAAAATTGGGTGCAATGCAAAATGCAATTTTAAAAAATCTGCAACTGTCATAAATGTGTTTATTCAGTATTTCGTCTTTTACCAGTATTTTCCTTTGTTTATAAGAGGATACTAGTGGATAATGAAATTATTTTACCATTAATAATCTTTCATTAAATAAGGCTTTAATACAATATCACAAGCTCTTTTTTGGTTGCTTTACGTTCAGCATCTAAATTCGACACCAAAGTTCACATGAAGATAAGTTTTCTTTATCGTAATTTCTAACCATGAGACTGCAGCGAGAATTTGATGTCCATTAGAGTAGACTGGTTACAGATGGTCATAAGGCCATGTTGACCCACATACGATATTTTTTTATAATTTATTTCATATGCTGTTTGCACTCCAGCGATTTATGTGTTCCTTTCATATCAGGGTCATTAAAAAAATCGAGTGTCCATCATAAGAATTGCGCGATTTTTCAAACTTCCGCTGAAGTGAGTAAATTTTCACGCTTACAAATAGTCTTATTTGTTTGTAGATTACATTTTTTAGATTTCCATAAATAATGAACTGAATTACGATTGTTCATAGTTATTAAAGGACATGTCTATTTAAATTCTTTTAGAACAATTTCTAATACTTAAAAAATTGCCTAATAGAGCTTGGCTCATTTCGCATAGGGGCCAAATTGACGTAGCAGACCAACAAGCATAACATGTATGTTGGTCATGTTATTTAAAACATTAAATACGCAATGTTTAATGAAAAAAGTCTAAATAACCCATAAAAAAATTTTTGTTTGCACCAATTCTGATAAAATTTGAAGTTATACTTTTATAGCTTTATTAATGATTTTCCTGAAATACTTAAGAACATTTTCCAATATAACTTAAGATTTCTTTTAGGTTATGTTGCTTTAGTTTGCATCAATACATATAGTATTTGATAAGAGATTTAACATTTAGTTTCTATACGTTATGAAAATTGAGAAAATGATGCGGACCAACTCACCAAGCAATTGGGGCACGTAGGTCCAAACGTTTTAGTGTCAGTTTTAGTTTCAAAATTACTTACAGTGCTTCAAAGTTTTAACCATTTAAGTTTTACTATGGTGACTTATTTTTGAAGTTCATTTCTTATCATAAATGCGAATTGAAATTGAGGAATTTCAACTTTGCACAAGCCTTTGCATAAAAGCTGGTTAACTTGCGCCATCCTACCCTAATGCAGATATACAGGAAATAAATTAAGAGGACATCAAGAGTACGTTATTTTTATTTCATTTTATAATTTAGCTTTGGCAAATATAAGGAAACCACGCACGAGTGAAATCAGCATGTCAAGATTAAGAAAGAAACGTATGTCAAGGCTCTCAACCATATATCTGTATGACTGGTTTTCTACTATTGTTTTCGTCTTAAGGAACGATTTAAACTTGAAGTAAACCAAAGAATTTCGGTACTTTTACATGTTACCTCATTTTCCCTTTTTAATTACAAAGAAAGCTGATTTCGTGTGTCATTAATAGTAGGTAATTCATTGTTTTATTTAAATAGAACGTGAATCTCAAACTGGCAGTATATAGTGTTAAAACGCTTTCTAAAGCTTCAGTTAGTTATTTTTTGAAAATATTAAATAAAAATTTAATCAATGCTATTATACATAAATGTAGCATTTAAATTTAACATTATTTTGCAGATTTGACATATTTACTTCTGCAGTTTACCATTATCTGATATAATTGAATATCCAAAAAATCATACTTACAGCCATAATCAAATATCTTTTATAACCTGCAAAAGAGAAAAACGGAGTCATTAAAAGAAATATGTAATGCAGTTGTTTTGAAACTTTATGGCTATCAAGACCACATCTAAGTTCAATTATAATATTTTTATTAATATGAATGTCCATGAATTTGATTCTTTGTTATTCTCGATTATCTGATACATTGATTAAAAAGTTTAGATGTTTTTAATGGGAAAGTCAAGCATTCATTTTTTGGACTTGAAATATACTATTTCCTATTGAATCGCTCACGATGTCACAAAAGCTTCAGTACATTCGAAGATCATAAAATGCAGTATTATCTTTAAAAAATTCAGTTTTTCGCATACTGTAATACTCGAAAGAAGTATTTATAGCAAGGATTAATGCAAGTGTGAAAAAGCTTGCATTTCATAACATTTATTTACCTACTTATTCTAAAAATAAAGTTTTCAAATGCAATAAGATTTCAAAGCGTTTACTATAACTCCTTGATAAAAATTAGATTTCATTTCTTGATTTCCTTCATATAATTAATACCGATTCGAGATGTATTAAATCATTCCATATATTTAATTTTTGGGGAGTAAGCTTGTGTCTAAATGGATTACTAATTTTTAAAAACAAAATTTCAAACCCAGGTGCTCCAATACATTTTCGTGTTTTCAAATAGTAGCGTAATCATACATATATTGAATCTTCCCATTGATACAGTATGGAAGGAAGGTTTTTTGGCTTAAGTATTTTAAATTTGAATAGTCTTTTCAGTATCTAAATAAAAGTGAATCATGTATTGTAGTTTTGAAAACCGTCCTACCCATGTAGATATAACCTGTGGCCTAGTACCGAACTTTCGGAAGATTCTATTAAATACCATAATTCAAGGGAAATTATACTGGTATTGTCGCAGTATAATTTCCCTTTTATTTCAACACGCCCTCATTTAACGAAGCCTATTGAGTTTCAAAAAAAAATACAACGTTTTGTATCAATCTGTTGTTTGTACGGGAAAATTACGTGGCTAATCATCTGAACTCTCTCGTTTAAAGGAATGTATATCGTGTTTTGCTCGCATGTTTGTCACGCCTAGTCACAATCGTTCGGCCTGGCTATATTTACTTTACGATCAGGAGACATTTTGGTTTGACAGCGTATGGAAGACTTTAATTCATTGAATTTCTCATAGTTTAATTTTGGAGGTTTAAATTGAAATAAATTGCGTTTGAGGAGCACAAACGGTAGATTTCTATGAATTCGAATTTATTGTTGAAGTTCTCAAAACGAAACATATTTCCGAGATGTGGACGATTGGTTTGGTTTCTCGCTGTATCGTCATTTTTTGCACACGAGGGCCCACGAGACCTACTGCTTAAAGTGGATTCAGAACCACTACAAACACCCAAGCCCGAGGCGCGAATCGAACCCGCGAACAGCTGAATTGAAGACCACAGAGCTAGCCATTCAGCCGCAGTTGGCTAAGAGAAGTGATGAAAAAGTGGATGAAAAACGATCAGTACAAATTCAATTGCCTGTATTTAATTTTGTTTTTAATGGAAAATATTCGTAGCATTCTATGGAACAATGAAAATCATAGTCACTTTTGGATGAAACATCCTTTTATCAGACTGAAAACTGACATTAAATTTACGACTAGGAAACTTTTGTAAATAGAAACTTAAGAAAACTTAGAAAACTTATTTTATATTTCTAGGGGGACTCGCACTAAAGTCATCGTCACGAGTAGCGTGTTTGAGAATGTTTAAGCTGGTGCTACTCAAACAAAGCAAAATTGAATGATGTTTTAAATTTTTGATGTTTATTTTTATCAATGCACAGGGGATGACAATATTGAATTTGTGTGCACTCTCATGAGGGCTGCCAATGAGTGGCGAAAGGCGTAGATAAAACAAGCACACAAGGTTTCTTTTAGCGTGAAATCTCATTGGATTGATTCGTAAATCGTAGAATGAAACTGAGTTCATATTATAAATTGCTAAGCAAGCATAAGAAAGTACTCAAATAACAAAAATTTGGATTTTTCCGTAATGAAAATAAGCGTTCAGATTGCTCTGAAGTAGCTGGAGTGTTAAAAACATACTACTACACTATCTAAAAACTGTCGTTAACTCGAAATGTCGGTAGCCTTTAGGTTAAGAAACAATTACGAGCAGAAACATACGGAAACTCATTTTGAAGAAACTAGTCCTTCACTTGTATAAAACTATGACTTTGAATGTCCAGCTGCTAGACGTGGTTCGCGTTGTAGCCTTCAATTCAGCAGTTGCGAGTTCTCGTTCGGGCACAGATTTCCTTTCATTCCTAAAATTTACTTCCACCAAATTAAAGTGTCATTTAATTTGCAGTCCCGGTCGTATCGACACTTATGAGCAAGTGATCATAGGGCTACAAATAAAAGAAATTAAACCAACAATGGTTTACGCAATACTTTCATTTGTTTTGAAAAGAATTCAAAAACACGTTTTTGTTTCATCTATCAGTAGTGCATAGGTATGAAAAATTCAAAGAGAAGCTGAAAGCACCAATAAAGAAATATAAGTTAACGAAACTGAAAACTATTTACATCATATGTAAACCGATTGCGTAGAAATGCAGGATAAGTATTTTCATCTAAATGACCTTGATTCGAATAATAAATGTGTGCTTTTAAAGTAGTGAATATGCATGTAAACGAATTATGAAATTAATTTGGACGCCTCAAAAAAATTCATGCTTTGGAAGTCATTTCATTTGTGTGCCTCCATCAAATAAAACCCTCAAACATTCACTCACCTTCTAGGGCCACCATGCCTTAAACTGAAAGATTCTGTTTTACAAATTTTCCCTTGTGTGCAAACTATGGCAAAATGCTTTAATAGCTGCCAAAAAACACTTATATGTAAAAAAAACACTTTTTACATTTTTTTTCTTTTGTGCGAACACACTGACGGTTTACTCCGAATGTTACTTGCGAGTCATTAACGGGGAAAGTCAATACAGTGCTGAGTAAAAAAATTTCAGTGTGTGTTTAAAGCAGTTGCATAAGAAATTGTAACATTCAAAATTACCAATCAATTTGCATTATTGATTGAAAAGGAATGTTTATGCATAGATGTTTTATCTTTATCCGGGCAGTTTTTGTATTTGAACCCCTATTATATTCTTACGTAGTCGCCATAGCAACATATATATTCCTGTAGAAAAATCAACAGCAACACTGTTGGTGTTGCTCTTTCACAAAGTAAATACAGCTTTTAGAAGTTGTAGCAAAACTGACGAGTTCAATATTTAATAACAGTTGGAAAATCGCTAATTTAGCACACCACTTTTGGATTGGTAATTTTGAATGTTACAATTTCTTATGCAACTGCTTTAAACACACACTGAAATTTTTTTACTCAGCACTGTATTGACTTTCCCCGTTAATGACT
>Ga0181466_1000173_pt1 | contig 22647 bp, 17 predicted proteins | sample InSIn4gowninarea_FD_119078 | JGI IMG/M metagenome (GOLD analysis project Ga0181466, IMG submission 119078) | Clean room microbial communities from NASA Spacecraft Assembly Facility at Jet Propulsion Laboratory, Pasadena, California, USA -... ... | reverse complement strand
GCGTTTCCTCTCCTAACTGCGTATCCACGTCTTTCTGATCTAAAAGACCTTGAGCCTCGCCAATTTCAAGTGTTCCTCCTTGCCGTAGACGGGTCTTTTTCGCTCTCCGACGTTTTGCGAGGCTGGAATTCGCCTCTCGAAGCGTCTTGACCTCCGCCCGTAGAAGGGCATTCTCGTGCATTATCGCCAGCGCACCCTTCGCAAACTAGTCCACTGCCGATAAAATCGGTGTCGGAGAGCTTCCTTGATGACGGCGGACTTGATTCTTAATAAAATCAGTCTACGAAGTCGCCTCGATCGGGTTGTGTGGCGTCTGAGAGGCCCATGGGACGCTCGCGGCTGGAAGGCTTCTGTCACGGGGTGGACCGTGACAGGCCGTACCGGCACAGGGAAGCCTCTGAGACATCCTAAACTAGCTACGGATTAGTCGTCCCGCGATGGAGTTCTGTCAAGACCGCTCGGTACGGACCTCCGTTGGGGATTTAAATAAGAAGTCTGCGACCGAGAAGACTTCAGTTGTAGCTCTTCAAGCTACGTCCTGTCCACCAAGCCTGACCTGTACCGACAGAATAGGAACCTGGACCTGTAGCATAGAACCTGAATCGACTCTGTTGTCCGCCTGCCTGCCCGCTCCTTGACAGCTTCCAGTGGGCGAAGGTGTCGATAACTTCACATCCAGCTTTGCGAGCACTCTATCCGGGTCTAGAGGGACTAAACCGGCTCCGGAAAATCCAGCCTTAACGTTGTTAAATGTGAAAACCTTTAAAAAGGCGGCTTGGAAGGCGATTAGAAACTCGGCCTTAGTGATGTGGTTAACGAGTGACTTCATGAACCCTTCGATTTCGCGACTGTACGCCCGCTTTAATGGGCTGAAACACCCCACGTTAAGTGGCTGGAGTAGATGCGACGAGTGCGGAGGCATAGAGACCGTCACGATGTTCTTCCCTTTACAAAAAGCCTGGAATTCGGCCGAAACGTGGCTCTCGTGCCCGTCAATCACTAATAGACGATATCGGCCTATTGCGCGCGACGAGGTGTGTTTATCGAAATGCCGAATCCAGTCCAGGCCGGTCTCGTTATCGGTCCATCCATTCTGGGTCGGTTTGATTACCCAGTCGCGCGGGAGAGTGCTGTCGGCGTACCAATTGGCGAGGTGGTAGGCGCCCTTTACCACGATGAACGGCGGGACACACCAGCCGTCGGAACAGACGCCCTGGATCACGGTAACCCATTCCCGATTGCCAGGCTGGACCTTTTTTCGCTTTCCGCTCCGATCGGCGCCGGTCACGACCATCGAGGACGTGATTTGGCCCATCATGAAGCCGGTCTCGTCGAAGTTATAGATATCCTCGTCTTGGATGCCGTACTTGGCCTTCAGGTTCGCGAAAAGCGCGAACCAGCCCGCGATTTTCTCAGGATCCTCGTAGAGGGCCCTCTGGTAGTCGTATACGCGAGAGAAACGCGTTCGGAGGTCTGGTTGTCGCTTAACAAAGTTCGAGGCCCAACGCGTGCCGACGCGTGACGCGTCGCGCGACTCGGCAATAACATTAGCCATATCTTCCACATCACGGAGTCGCGGCGCAAATCCTCGCGCATCCAGGTCCAGTATGTATCTGACAAGCGTCCCCTCTTCTAATTCGGAGAGACGAGTATTGTTAGCTCGTAGGTCGCATCGGGCGCTTCTTCCGTTCATTCTATGGCGGACGGTTAATTCGGCGACGTTGAAGATGGATGCAGCGCGTCGCACTGTAATTTTGGGGTCTTTCTGAATTGCCTGAATAGCAAGATTAATCTGAGACTCGTTAGAACTTTGTGCCATATTAAATGGTGGAGGAAATCGAAGATAAAGTTGGAACGGTCGAGATTCATGGAAGGTGCGTCGCTCGTATGACTGCGTCGCTCGTATGACACATACGTTAGCTTACGCCAGCTTCATTGTAATTCAGGTCAAGATACGTAAGTGCAGCTGCGAATGGTGTCCAGTTGAAGAGAAATAGGCTATATAGAGTCACTTGTGTACATTTCCGGAACACCAGATGGCTCCTGCACTTTCCCAGCCCATCGTTGAGATGCTGCGACGGGTATTTGAGGAGCTTAAGCTACTATACAACTATGCAACCATCTGTGAAGCACGAGTCGTGTCAATAAGAAAGGTGGATACGCAGTTAGGAGAGGAAACGCGCACAAGGAGTGGTCGCGTAACCAGGTCAGAGCCGCGCGGGCGGCGGTGTGGCATCTGCGGAACGGCCGGGCATAATGCACGCACATGTGAAATGGATGTAGAAACATCCGGAGAGTCGGATTCCAATTAGTTTGAATTAATTTAAGGCGTTGTGGTTGCGTAATTAACTATGTTATTATGAAGGTGCTGAAAAGTGCGTCGCTCGTATGACTGCGTCGCTCGTATGACACATACGTTAACCTATCGTGTAACTTAATGTACTGGCTACAGTCAGAGGCCCTAATGTGGACCTTGCGCGAAACGATGTGACAGCAAAACAATGGCTACGTTATGGCCCTTTTCAAACACTGCGGGCGACTGAAATTTTCTTAGAGTCCTCGGCACAAATCAATAGTCCTTTTAACCAGTACATTTCCAAGCTCATGGTCACAGCAAGGCACTTCCGGAAGCTGTCCTGTCTTGAACAAGGTTCTATAAGCAGCATCCTTATGTTTCAGGATCACGATGACAGTAAGAACTATCCTCAATCGTGTCGTACGAGTATCTAGAACATGAAAAATGTCAATAGGCTCAAACACCAATATCTGATTAAGCCACTATTCGCTTCTGCTTTTCAGGAATACTATCACTTCCTCTATCTTTGGGCCAATGAAAGTATCGGTGCCTTAGAAATACAGTCCGGGCCGGTTCTAATTAATTGCGGTACAGTGACAGCATAGCAGATCTTTTGTTAGTGCCTTGCGTTTAGTTAAAGTACCTAGCATGACACATGAAGTATCCATACCTGAAGAACAAGACTAGGCTGGTTTAAATCCCGGTGAGCGGCCGTTTGGATTTACAGACTTGAAAACAGAAAAAATCTCGTGATTTAGGAGCCAACAGGAAGCTCAGGCAACAGGCGGTATAGGGTGTTTAAGGATATCTAACCCAACAGTGTACAATCTCCCCAAAAGCAATCACAATTTAATATTGATCCAGCCAGAACCTGCAGGGGCAGCGGGCGATTCCACCCATAAGCCGTGTTCACTTTGGTTCTTAGCAATCAGAGTTATTAGAATGTTATTTTCCCTACCCATGGGACGTACGGGACCGGTGATATACGTGAAACATCAGGCAAGTACCGCCTTCCATTGATACTAATGCCTTGTACTCAGTAGGAAACGGGGTCCATGGAGTAGCCGGGGCGAATCCAACGATGTAGGTTGTTCTCCTAACACCCCCCAGCGGAGTCGACGGAACGTTCTTCTCCGCGACCAAGTAGGCCCGTCGGTAACAACAGCGTCGCACCCAGCTCGGCCACTATAGAATATTAGGATTTCTTGCCATATTTGGACACCCAGTATCAGTCCAGGTGAAAGGGGTAACCCTTGTCAGCGCTGTATGCAACGGTTAGAACTGAACAGAGAGCTTTCCCTCGGGTCGTCTTTTATTTCGCGCCGTCTTATGGCACTTTCTCTTTTTGCCTTGTGGCATGGATTTTATATGTATGGCACGTAAAAGGTGTGGGACGGAAGCATTCTAGAGCACTTGGAGTCTCTCTAACCGTTCAGAGATGCCGGTTTCTGGTCTCGTTCCGTCCTCGTGCCGGGCGAGCTAGGTGTTAGCCAGGCCCGACCCACAGAAGAGAGGACATCAACAGATCAAAATGAAGATGCACAAAGTTTTTAATTATGTATTTCACATGCTGAGGCTTTCCTTATTTTGCCTATACTTGCCACCTTGGGGTTCCTAGGACGTAAGGAAGCAGACGAAGCACTACGAGCCGGCCGCGAGTTTCGCAGGCGGCCTAGGAAGACATATTATATACAGAAGACCCTTCAGGGGCAAGTCTACGTCAAGGTGATCGAAGTACCTACGGAAAAGTTTTGTCTCGTTAAACAGAACGGCGCATAAAAGCACCCGCGTCAATACGTATAGCCGCAGGGAGCAAGCGCTTGTGTATGTAGAGGCTCACCGCGTGTGTACAAGCCCGAAAAACCGTGGAGGTGAACGCAGGATCACTAGTGGTAAATCTATTTCCAAAATACACACCATATAGGCCATTTTACCGTGACCTACGCGTTTACCTAAGTCCACATGAATACAGCGGGGGTAAGAATTCCATGGTGGGCGCTAAACACGACATTATAGCATGTCATCTCCATTTACATAGTATATTTACGTTTCAAAGCGTAATTATCCGTGATTTCCCTACGGATCATTCTACAACCAGCAACTGCACAGTCGAACGTGAAATGTTCTCTAACCGCTAACAACTGTCAGATGGTTCCATGGCAACCGCACATCCCAGGACGAGCAGCACAACGGGCACCAAGACTAAGCCGACACATATCATGGCGATGTTGTAGATAGCGAGCGCGCGGCAGTTGGCGGCCAGGTATGCCTGGCCTTGTATGTCCAACGTGTGCCACCAACGCCACGTGATGATGGTAAACAAGACATTCAGGACGAGGGTGGCTATGCTGAAGGTGAAATCGAAAAGAAGGGTGAAAGAGCGGCATGGGCTCCGATCCCTATCCGCGTTGTTGTTGGCTGGCCTAAGGGAGGCGAGGTAGCGGTAGACGCTTGAGAGCACCGACATGAGTAAACCGGCCACGCAGACCTCGATCTTAGTCCCTTCCTCGCCAAGGGCACCTTGTTGGGCGAAGAAGGGCTTAAGCTCATAAATAATGAACCAAAGAAAGTAGATTGAAATGGCCACAGTAGCGCAAGCCAAAGAAATGCGGACAGCCGAGACGGCTTGCCATGGCTTAAGCCCCATGTTGAAAGTATCGCGAGGAGAGTCGCCAACTCTATGTGATGTCTGGCCGGGGGTCGGGGCAGTGTGGTTCGAGAAGAAAGAGCGTGCTGAGACTAGTGAGGACAATGTGTTAGATACGTCAATGGCAATGGATTAAGGAGTGCTACTTTCATGTTTGTGTAAGTAGTAATACACGCACCAAGAAGTAAAATGTGATTAACTAGTAAGGAGAGCGGTTGCCGAATGTTAGACGCACGCGATGGCCTGACCGAACGAGGCAGACTGTAAAGAGTTAGAGAGAGATAAGATGAGTGCGTTAATAGCTCAGAAGTAGAAGGCCCTGCTCTACTTAAACGAGGAGATACTCGAGAGAGACTTAACACCAATAAGGGCGAATATTAGATAGAGAGGAATTCTCAGATTTCCCAGAATCGTGTGTGGCGGGGGCTTTATGTTATTTGCTTCGACTGTCGGTGGGGCATGGCTGTGCAATGCTTTAAAAGGGTCCCGCGTGATTAGGCCACAACGGCATCGTCAGGAAACGTGATAGGCCACTCTAAGCATCCTGTCCCTCCACAGCCAGCTCAGCGGGACTACGTCGCAGTAAGCTGAGCTATATGCCGCGGATGGCGCGAGCAAGTGCCGTTAGCGCAGCGATGGGTCCAGCAGCATCGCGCGAGGCATGGCAGTGTACAATATATGCTCCGTGCTTATTGCCTGAATCGCCAAATGTCCGGCAGAGCATGAGGGGGAGGGGGTCACGTTACCACGAGACATGAACAGCAGACTCATCAAGACAGCGCGCTTTGGGCTGCGAAACGCATGTCAAAAAAGAATCTTTCACTGCTTATTAGCGCCTATCTTGGTATGCTTTGCCCGTGGACTTCATGCAGATGAAACATGGTTTTTGGCAACATGTCTTAAGAGAGACGGTCCCTATCTATCTGGAGAGGACGTTCTTACACCAAAGCGGTGACATACTTCAGCCCCGTGTTCACTAGCACGGTTGCTCTGAAACTATGATAAAAGCAACTAGGAACTGCCAGTTGCGAGATTCACGTGTGTGTTGTGTTCTATCGAAAATACAGTACAACGATGTTTTGAGTATTGCCGCTATATCCAAAAGAGCCGATGTTCAGCCGGTGGCTAGAAGCGAGACAGTCGCGATGGGTCTCTTACAGGGGCTTGTTGAGACCGACGCCGATTGTTGCGGAGATTTCGGTATCGCTGGACCTAGATTTACCCCGTGAACCGAGATGCAGACACGCCGCCAGACCGCGCTTTTATTTTACGGCCAACATTGTTGTCAAAAGATTGTGCTGCCCGTTGTAGTTGTCAAGGAGCAGTCAGGCAGGCAGATGATAGAGTCGATTCAGGTTTCTATTCTACAGGTCCAGGTTGCTATTCTGCCGGTACAGTTCAGGCTGGCAGACAGGACGTAGCTTGAAGAGCTACAACAGAAGTCTTCACAGTCGTACACTGTTATCTGGACGTCCACCGGAGGTCCGTACAAAGCGGACTTAGCAGAACTCTGTCACAGGCCAACTGATCCATAGCTAGTTCAGGATGACACACAGATCGCCCCGTGAGTGTACAGCCTGTCGCGGTCCACCCCGTGACAAATTTGGTGGAAAGACACGGTCGTGAGGTCAATCCCCAAGGCCAGCCAGGTGAGGTTACCGTTAATTAAGGTAGTCCTTAACGTAAGAAGGTAAAAGAAGCTCAAAATAGTGACAGAAATGAGCGTGGTGTACTGCACCTAAGGGGTCGGCCTAACCGAGCAACGCTGAAGCTGAAGGCGTTTTCGCCAGACGGTGGGTGTATCTACTTTGGCCAGAACGACCAAGTCAGACGAGACGTGTCCAATGCCCAATCCTCCGGTAAACAACACTAAGAGACAAAGCCTAATACAGTCCACTTTGAAAGAGTCTTGGATCGGTATCCGCGCAGTCCACCTTTGCTGGTCGAATGGGCGTTGTATTTGTCGCTCTCCGTTTACCGAGGGCTGACGAGCCACTATGACTGGAAGCAAGCCGGCGAGAAGATACGGTTCGTATATTTGCCACCGGGAAAGCCCCACGACTCCAACTGCAAGTCGACAGTCGCTCCGCAGAGGTCTCGTTCATGTGGAAAGAACTTTTACACGTCTCTTTCGCTCGTCTCAGCGGCTTGGAGCGACGGCAGACGATGTGGACACCAACGACCTTAAAGAACCCAAGCACCGCATCCCGGTAGCGAGGGCAGGTTTTACAGAGTAGGGCGAGGTACGGTAAAACATGCTATGGATCCATAAGAGTCACCACCGTACACATCTTGTACCACCCGACTCCCGAGGCTAAAGTATATATTATAAAAGCATTACGCCTCGCGTCTTCTAACCCCTGGCTGCTCTACTCTGCTGTCTCCGAGCTCGCCGCAAAATCAGGCATCTCGTACGATTGCATAAGGGTGGAGCCTGAACACGCCACCCCTCTTCCTTACTAAGGATATGTAAACTAGGTGTGGAATTCTCCTGACGCTATCCTACCATTTCTATTTCTCCTTTTACGAACTTCCCCGTAGCCGGCATCGATATTCGTGGAGATGTCCTTTCACTGCTGTAGGTGCGGTACGTCTCATGAAAGTTTTAAAAGAAGAAAATAATTTACAACTAAAAGGTTCTAATTGATAGGCAATGGCGTTTGTAGTAGCACATACGCCTGCCGTCGCCCGTAGTTTGCCTTATATTTGAAGGTCCACTTGCGCTGAAGGCATTAGGGACAACAGAGACACTGAACATACGTAGCCCTGGCGGCGGCTCCATGCCAGCAAATTCTACAGGGAGGGGGGGGGCAACAGAATTTGCTGAGACAAGAAGCTTCCAGAAGCAAAATTACGATCCTGGAAGCCCGGCCCCAGTCCCATAGCGGCAAAGTAACAGAAGCCAGCGGTCATTATACCCGAAGACACAGGCAGGTGCATTGTTTAGGAGGAAGAGGACCCGAAATTTCAAATGTTAGATTTTTTAGTGTCAAACAACCGTATATACCGTCGGACTCAAGCTACGGTCAGTACTGTGCAATGCTTTTTTTTAGCGGGGCCCTGCCTTATGCTTTGTACATAGTTGCGCTGTTCAGTCCGAGGCGGCCGAGACGCCTACAGTTGTTTGTTTGTCTGCCAGATTCATGGGCAAGGAGGCTGGATGTCCGATTCACGTACAGTCGTCCGCGAAATCGGTGTCCTCTTGTTTGCTCTTTCAGTTTTGTTCTTAGGCTCTGCCAAGTACATTCCTAGCGCTGACCGTGTATTACCTGTACCTAATACCTTTTCTACATACATCTGATTTTGCCTCTTAAGCGTTCCGTTCACAGCCTTTCGTCAATTCACGGTGTAAAAACCCCTGCCATCCATCCCTGTGCACTTCAGAAGCCAGACACAGAATTCTGGCGTAAGAATTGGATATGGTTGTTTCTTTCCAAGTACAACGTTGCAGGGGGTACGTACTTTGTTTGTTCAGTGCTTTATTAATGCCAAGAAGTGTTAAAACCTCTGCTGTGTAAGAAATAAGAGAGCAAACCATAGGACACTGATTTCGCGGATAGCTGTACACTGTTAGTTCCATTTCTAGAGCTGTATAGGTCAGCGTGTGACGTAGTTGTTGGCTGTTGAGCAGTCATAACCCTCCAAGCATCCGATGAAGACTCCAGTATATAACCAACGCATTGTATCGGATACCTCACTTTCGATGCCGACCACAGTAGAGTTCCTCTAGGTCACAGGGCGCCCATCTTCGTGGCCCGTGAGGGGGATGGGGGAATGAAGAAGCCTAGAGTTCCTATAGGCCATGAAGAAGCCTATCTTTCCTCTGGGCCACTGCCAGAACCATCGTGTGTTTCCCTTCATTTCTTCCTCACGTTACTATCCTCAGTCAATCTACGATCAGTTGCTGACGTGTCCCACTGCGTACCGTGACAGCTCGGATCTGACGCTTTTGGTGAGCATACTAGTCGGTTCAAAGGAGCGCTCGGGGATTTTTCGGCAGCGATACGTGGCATGGTTGAGGACGGGGCGAGGCCACGGATAGGTCGATAGGATGACATGGTATGATACGTAAACAGCTTAAAATAGAAACAGTCCGATGATTCTGCGGAACGTCCAACAGAGAAATGCAAGCCATATAATGTCCGACTAAACTTAGAGACTCGAGCTTGGCCTGGATATCATGCGATTACCCTTCATTTCGTCGTTATGTTGTTGTCTAGACTGCGCTAGGTGTGCAACAACTTGCATTAGCTAATGGTCAGAGGACCCTTAGTAGGGCCTGTGGGGCTAACATTTTGTACGTAGGTACAATACAGTAGTCTGCCACGTCTGGCATCTTTCTTTGCGTTAATTGTCTTTAATGGATAACCTTGAAGTCCATGCTATCTTACCAGTGCCGCTGCAGTGCGGCACTTGTCCTTTCAACTTTTGGCCTCTCTCTCTTTACTCATATATTCGCAATTTGTGGAAGCACTAAGAGCCCGCGTTTAGAGCGTCAACACTGCTAGAAACTTGTTTCGAAATGCGTCGTTATTTGTGCAACTTGGCCGGCTTTTGGCAGCAGCTGTCTCCGGACTGCTCATATCATACAGACAGTTTGCCTCATAGATCGGCTGACTCTAGTTTGTATTGGAATTTATCCATTAGATTTGTAGCTCGTGGCTTCTCGCCCTTCAGGGCGACATCAGAACCGAGTTCAATGGTGCCGTATCCTGGTGAGTATAGCATTCAGTTACCAGGCGCAGTTCTTAAACTGGAAATATTGGTTTGTCTCGTACGCCAACAACAAATTGCATCAGCTTAGTGGGAAAATGTAGCTTGTGCATCAACAAGGAACTCGCTGGAGCTGACCCAAAATGAAGTAAACAGCCTTTGCCCACTTAGTGCCCGTTCGAAGATAGTATACTGCTGTGAGTATTCCTTATACATGGAGGTAGAAAGCTTCCGACCAAGAGTATTTTCGCTCGTGAGCGACAACGACAGCCGTACTAGATCAAAACAGAACACCCTGCATATCTATAACTTGGCGAGGATACAGGCAGACCTTTGGGGCCTGTACAATACGGTGCTGCTTTTTTCGCACCCCTTAACGTCACCGCATTCTCTTGCATGGTATCACCACCCCATGCCGAGCAAGTATCAGCAAGAGGGGGGCCTGATTATTGAAAAGTATCCTCCGTGTTGGTGAGATCAGTATTGCATTCAGGTCACTCATACGTACGACGAGACACACAGAGCGAGTCGTTGGTACCTCCTATAGATACACCGCCGCAAATACCTCGATAAGCAAAATAAGCATTAGTCTCACTCATAGATGGGCCGGCGCTTTACTGCCTACTGTGAAGCGCTTGTCTTACTAGCGCTGCACTATCGTCTATTTGTTACTAGCCAATCCTCGTCGCTGGGTAAAAAACGAGCGGTGCGGACGGCTCAGTCGTACACGTTTGTTGGGCAATCTGTCGCTTAATGGAGGCCACACCATCGATACACAGGTACTGACTGAGATACGTAGGGCACTTGTCACAGTATATTGGTTTAATATATAATGACAACGGGAAACAACATTTACCAATATGTAAGGAAGGATTCGCGTACGAAGATAGTGTGTAGTCGCCATGGTGTCATATTTCGGACAATTCAGACAGGATGGGCCGCATACTCTATGATTTATTGCTCTGAAAGGACAGAAGAGTCCATACGCTAGGGCACCTGGCAGAACAGCCCCTCACGCCGCGCTGTCCTAAGAAGACGCCAACTCCTTCCGGAAAGGAACGGTCCCAGTCAGGGAAATCGACAGAGGTCCCCGTAACGTTATCTAAGGGGTGCATTCACGATTCTTCATGTCCGCGTAGGGTGGAATCGTGTTGCTCATGTATACACACTTCCTGGCGCGCTTCTTCGTGAATCATCGTGAGCCTTGTTTCAGTCTGTCAGACCACGACGAGCGTTTGGCGCAATAGCCCTTTCCATTTCGAAAGAAGGATTGCCGGCCAAAGCCGGCGCTCTGTGATCATCGCTGTTAAGGATCTGGATGTGTTTGTTGAGCTCCCTAACAGTCCGTCCGGCGGTGGTACTTCGCTATTGAGCGATCTCGATGTCGTCAGGAAGCTCTATTTCACCCAGGCGATGAACGACCATATAGGTGAGACATGCCACGACGGCGGCCATAAAGAGCCCGAGAGCAGACATAACAGCGATGAACTTCGTATCGATGGGTCCATGGCCGTTTACTTCCCCGGCCTCCTGGAGTACCCTTGGAATCAATCCCATGGCCCTGGCGGGAAAGGCAATGGGATGGGGAGCTATGTTGAACAACAGCAGTACGTGGTGCTGTGGGTTGTGGCCGGGAGAGAGCCAGTATGAACAGACGTGGGAGGGTAGCTAAGTTAACGAAAGAGTTAGTCGGCAGTTCAATAGTTTACCACCGGAGAGAACAAGGAAAAAAGACTAAACGAAGATCACGAAGCTCGCCTTTTTTAATCGTGCGAAAATCTAGGCAAAAATGATGACCTGACGACTGGCGGCGTAGTCTACTGTACTGGTGATGGTACGCTGTGGAAATTGCAGCGTACTGCTGCCGAATAAAGAACGTTCGCACTTATTTATACATGAACTGGCAAGCGTTTCCTCTAGCCGAAGCCTGTGGAGCCTTGGTGTTTCAGAGCTCTAAGCTGCTCCAATAAACTGGCTTCCGCATCCTGAATACTATGGAGAAGCGGCTTCCATAATAGGCATTCCTTAGGGACGTCAGTCTTAACCTCGGGATCGTTGGTTTGCTGCCGATGCAAACTTAGAGCATCACCTCTTTGGAACGCGGGATGTATAGCAACGGACAGTAGGGTGATGCAGAGGCCATTCTAGAGGGTAATGGGCATTGGTTTAAGGCTGGAAGTGTTGCGCACTTCGCTTAACACATAGCCTAACAAACAAGCATCCTCGTCGTCCATGAAGAGGAAAGTCGACGGGTTCTTTGTCAGAGGGAAGCCCCCAAACAGCCATAGCTACGTTGCAAGCGGCGGCCTGGCTCGTGTCAACCCTTTCGGCGTGGGTTCTCATCCCTCTTGGTTAATCCGCGCCAATTGGTACATCTAGGTCCCCATCAAAAAGCCTGCCCATTGGACGGAGGGCCCAGTCTTGAAAATAGCCCGCTCAATGAGATACATTTACCAGAGCCCATGGGTTCTGCGAACGCGGGACTATGCACGAGCGGCGCAGCTAGCTCCATGCAGCCCTTTACAGAGACATTACTTATTCATCGGGCTTCAGGGAGCTTCACAATCCCCTCTTGCTGCCGCCCGTTTCTGGCGGACAGCCTCTGCGAAACCATATCGTACTTTGTAGCATAGGCCTTGCTGGTACTGGCATATACGAAGCGCATAGGAGTACTCACTACTCTCCGCGCCCACTGAACATCGATTCGATCTGGTCTCAGCTTAGAGAAAGCATTATTTCCATTCCGGATGTTGCACCACTCTTCACCTGCCAAACTAGAGCGTCCACAGCAGGGCTGGGGCCGGACTGTTCGGCTTTTAGGGCCCTCCTTGACTGATTGTGGACATGACCTGCTGGGACTGCTGAGGAGGTTACCCCCTAAGGCCTCTATGAGGACAGCAGGTTCCCTTAGCTAAGTAGTAGCGATTCAGTCACGGTAACCTACGCTCTACGTGCCATGGTCCCGGCCCCCATCTCCTTTCACGTACTGGGTCTGCTAAAACAAGCCAGGATAAGGCAATGGCTCTAAGCAAAGGGTTCCCTTTGTAGAGTGATGTATAACAATGGTCACTTTCCATGGGACTATCGACCTGGCCTGTGTCTTTCATGTTGATACCGTACGAAGCACTAGACCCCGTTAGAGAGAGAATGCGCGTATTAGGCGAAGGTTCACACTGCTCCCATTGGCCCTACGTAACACAACAAAAACAATACTGTCCTGAACCCCCGACGCGCGGTACGCGCGCATCCCGAAGGAGGGAAAGGTTGGCGCCCCCATCTCGCGATGTCAGTGCGTTTCTGGTGTATGATCTTCACTCTGAATGTATGTATGGCAGCTATCCTCCTTTACATGCAACGTCAAACGCCTTGAACGCCACTTCGCACTCTACCTAGATTTAAGCTGCCACCTAGCGGCTCTTTTGGGTATCATTCTCCATGCCATCAGCCTACCCAGGCCTAACAGGCAGCGTGGCCTGCACTTTCTAGTCGTGAATTCACGGTTTCATGCCGCCATAGAAAGGCAGTGCGTCCCGTATGTACAGAGCCACACGCCGCCGCTATGTACAATATGTGTGCCTGCGTGCTTAGGGAATCTTGGTGAAATCAACGCAACTCCGATTGAAATGCGAGGCCCTCTCCCCTGGTAATGGGCTGGGACCTCCACCTTAGGTGGAACTGGCTGATCCGAGTAGGATCATCTTATCGAAGCCAGGATGGCGGTGTCGAAAACTGTCCAATCGGAAGGCAAGTCCAACTCATTCGACAATAAGGAGGGGCAGACCAACAGAGCGACAGAAAAGACCATATCGACGTCCTGAGCAAGGAAAGAGGCGTGGTGCGAGGCCAGGCTGAAAACGAGTGAATGGGGGAGAGGTGAGGAGGAAAGAAGAGCGCAAACAGAGGAGGCGGGAAAGTCCTCTATAACTACTGGGCCGCATAGCGCTCGCCACAACAGAAAATACAGCAGGGGTGCGTGAAATTTCTAGTGTGCGTCATTTCCGGGGTGTAAATGGTCAGGTAAACGGATGCCAGTGTCGGGACGCTACGGATTGAAGATGCCGAACGGCGGAAAGATGCCATCTCCCTCCCCGCTCACTACTTCTTACTAAGCTTCCCGTGCTTTGTCCCGTTCGTGCCGCCAGGCTAGGCAGGCCACATGACCAGCTGGTGGTACTCGGGGTGCTGGGCAGCACGCCCAGGCGCCGTTCACCCAAAGTCTACGCACCCCTCGAGTGGGTTGTATCGCCACTAGGGGGCCAACTTCCACCCAAGCATGGGTTTTCTGCCATCTTTTACTAAGCCGGAGACCTGTTGTTTCCACTGCTATGGGGAATCCACTTGTTTGCCCAGTTCCGTGGTGGCCCTGCCGCCAGGACGCGGGGGATAGAGAAAAGGTATGATATTGCGACAGCATCGGGAAGACGACCATTCAGGTTGGTGAAGAGGAATCTCGTATTCCCGGCTTACCAAGAAAAGGGGGGAAAAAGGAAGAGTTCATGTGGATTATGGAATATAGGCGAGGCAACAGCCACATAACCAACATCTGTTGTACTGCCTTATACAATAGCACAGGCCCTCCACAGCCAAGTGTATTCTCTGGTCATCTACCGGAGTCCTTACTGTTGGAAGAGGAAGTATGCAATAGCCTAGCAACCGCGGGCAAGCATTGACAGAGCATGAAATCCATATCTTGCAAGTAGGGCAGCGCTTACTACCATTCCAGCCTCAGTGAGGGATAGTATCCCACTGAGCGTAAGGAGAGCTAATACTGCTATGTTGCATGCGATCCTCTATTTTCTCGTTTACCAACCGCGCCCGGTTTTGAAGCTTCGAACATGCTACCAGCCGTGAGGGGATACCGATGAGCGAGATCTCGAGGCCTAGTGGAAGGGCAGGAAGCAATGAGTTGGATAATGTATAGATGATTTGCCACAGGACGCCGGTAGGCTTTAGTCGTGAGACAGAGCATTTGTACGACGTAGGTAGACCTGGTACAGGTATGCGAAAAGCCGAGGACTGATGGCGAATAAATAGAGAGAAACAGTGCAAGAATTGATAGGAGAGCACTTCCGGAACGTGTTCAACCTTGTAACGGAACAAAAGGTCTCTAGCCGAGCAATTGGATGAGTGAGTCAAGCAAGAAGGCGGCAGATTCTGAGAGTTGGATTGCCCCCTCCTCCATCTCTTTTGCTATATCTAACGGCCCTCTATGGTCGAGCAAAATTGGACAAAACATGCGGGGGGCTCTTATCCATCTGCCAATGCAACTCTTCGTGTCAAAAGAATTCAAAGAGACTAGATAGACTCTGCTTTACATTAGTACGAGAGTTGACTGATCCGTCTCGTTACTGTAGTAAAGAGAGTCCGGCGTAGGCAGATTTAGTTGGTCCCGAGAGGGAAATGCAAACCTTTCCACTGCATTCAAGAACTATGCAGATGGGACGCCTGACTCCCCATCCTACAGCCTTTCCCAGTTATCTCGGTGTTGGACGTATTATTTTAAATCGCTCAGACTGTTTTCTTTTACATTTCACCAAGCTTCGTTTCTTAGAAAGTCTGTAACATTCCCCGAGTATGGTATAAGTTACAGAACGCGGCTAGCGCTGGTAGTTTTGTGAGCACTCCTAAACACGGTGCAGGATACACCTACAAAGTAGCTTAGTTTCAACCAGCTACATACAGAGAGAACTATTATTCTCGCTTATTTACTAGCTATGGTGAGCAGGTTTAGTAGGTACTGATAACCACTCGCCATACTGTAGTGCTAAACAAATCTCGTCTTTTCAAGGCCACTACATACAATTTCTGTTTCTTTAGTTACTCTTTAACGCGGCCTTTTCGTCCAGAGCGATATTAGTATACTGGCTATCCGCATAGCTCAGGTTATTCCTCTTCTTCTTCAAGGGACGGAGAGTCTCAAAACTTGCACCTATTAAGCTCTTTGAGTCATTTCGGTCCCCACTAGCCTCCCAAAACATACTACCTCCCATCCCCTTCTCTTTAATATAGAGCAACTTTCTTTGCAGCATTTCGACGGTGTCGTACGAGATCATTTCTTTCGTAGCTGGATCATAACTGTAAGTGGCACCGGCAGCCTCGTCATAAATCTCTTTTGCGCCAGGTTTCGGCAACACCTTGTAGTCCCAGGTGCCGGTTTCCCAGTTTCCCTTTCCTTTGGGAGTTCCGGGTTGAACATATGGCTGGCCTGGTCCCTCTGTTCCATCGAATGATCTACCATACGCAGGCATTCCCAGGCAAAGTTTTCCTTTGGGAACCCCAGCAGCGATGTAATCTGCCACGGCTTTATCCGTAGAAAAGGACGTAGCTTCCGGTTTACGAGTGTTGGGGTACAGATTGGCGTGGTGCCCGCTAAGCGTGGAGAACGTGCCGGCGTAATCATAGCCCATAAGATTTAATGTGTCGGCAACCTTTGCAATTTCGGTTAAGTTTAACAGCCCGTAGTGTTGAGGTCCAGCGGGCACGGCGGCTGTCAGGAGAAAGTGGTAGTCGAGCTCGTTCTTCGCCGCATAGGCATCCAGCTCCGCGCGGATGACCTTTAAGAGACTTAAGTAATTGTCGGCCTCTGACGCTGAACTTGGGTATTCCCAATCGATGTCGACGCCATCAAAACCCCAGTCTTTCATCAAGCCGACTGCGGACCGAGCAAATTCAGCACGTTTAGCGTCCGTAGAGACCGCAGAAGCGAAGCGGCCGTTCAGGCTAAAATTCCATCCACCAATTGAAAGAACAACTTTCAAATATCGATTCGACCTCTTCAGAATATTTAGCTGTTCTACGCAGCCATATGCCTGCTGTCCTGACCGACCCCTTTCTAGTACGAATTCAGTTTCAAAGTTAAAGCTTTGAGGTGCAATTTCCATTTACTTACTGGTGCCCGCCGCCATTTTGCCATCATTCGACCTGGAAGTTAGACCAGCATCGACATTCAAAACGTCGGACTGAAGATCCGAGGAGAATCTAAACTACTGTTTAGAATCGATTAAGAGGCATATAGGGAATTCGTCTTACACAGTCCCTCCATCGCTGTAGTTAGCAAATGCGTAATACACAGTGGTAATCTTGCTGGCTGGTAGTTGTTGAGGATAATATGCTCGGTCATATATTGCCCTGCAGGTAGAATTAGACAGACGCTTCCATTTCGTTCTCAGCAAAAGTTATACCAGTTTACGAAATAAACCGAGTTCTCGTAGGACTGTGTTGGCGCATCCTGCCCAGGGGGTGCGCTACATGCGAAGGCCGACAAGCATAGAAAGACTAAAGCAAATGGCAGAGATCTCGTTAGCATTTTAAAGTTGGCCATCTAAAATGAACGGGCAGGATGAAATAAATAAACGGTTCAAAACTCATATGGGGCTGGAAATAAGTTATTGTTAGGGAGGTTGCTCGTTCTGAAAATAGTTTAAACGACACAATTAGAAATGATGGCTAATCTTAGTCGATTCATTTCCCTTCTTCTACATTATGCGCCATTCTGTCCTTTTTTGCCGCCCTATACCAAGCGCTAATTTTACGATAACTTTGTTAAGCTTCTTATCAAAATCTATCTTTTACGTATGCGAAGTTGGCACGGTGGGCTCCCTGGGAACATTCTGGTACGTACAAAGAGGTACTAAGCCCTAGACCCGTTAGCTTTTTGGGGGAAGCCGCAATGCTTTTACCAAGATTTTTCTAGGCTCCTCGCTAGCGGGACGTTAAAATACCTCGTCTAAACTTCTTTCCAAGAGCACCTTATAGTTTACAATATCTGTCAGATATATGGAAGGGAGGACGCGCTGGAGAGATGCCCCCTACGCACCCGCGGGCTGGTCACCTGACCTGTGCCACACACCAGCTGGCGACCTACTAGCGAAGGGCGGGCGCACCACTGGCGACCGACCTGAACTTGGATTCTGCAAGAATCAGTCTTGCAGTGGAATTGAGACTACCCTTCGCTACCATATATCTGACAGTGCACCGTGACTCCTCCGGACCCTTACAATATAGCTCAAAACGCTTTCTATTCTACACCATATACTGCTCGGGTGTTCAGGATTTACTTTCACCCCCACTGTGACTTGTTTGCAGTAGGAGGAGAAGTTTTCCGGTGAACTTGCCAGATTTTAAGATGTACTTAACTTCCAGAGGTGTTGCACCAAGACGGGTAAGTATGATAATGAGTCACACCACTAGCTTCACCTCTGTCTTTTCAACTCTATTACATATAGATAGCCACTGGCGTGCCTAAAAGATTTCTTCAGAGCGCATTTAGGAGCGGGGGAAAGGGTGAAAAGGGGTCCGGCATCTCTAGCAGCGTAATGACGGGATAATCGTTCCTCTGGTCGACCGAGGACTTAATTCGTAATGGTGTCAATATGTGTCATTAATAGCACAACAGCCCGTGGGTTTGGCCTACGGGCATGTTGTTTGTTAGGCGGTTCTCAGCGTTAACGGATATGAACAGGCAACAACCTAAACCGGTCCTAATACCATTCCCATCTCAACGCATCGTTACCATCCTCTTTTTGCCGCCACACTAACAATCTGAGATAACAAAGTCGGTAGCATTACTTTTGCGGGCGCTTAGGCACAGAGCCCATCGTTCGTGTCCCACGTATTGAGCTGCGTTAGCCTGTAGGATTCTGCCCGAAACGAGCGTTGCCACACGCTATGATCCGCGATGATGACTGCATTGCAGTTATTCTCCGTACGTTGCAAGACTCTCCACGATTGTCGTACATCGGGAACGAGCCGTTTCTGCGGACAGCGTCCACGGAGATGGAGCCAGACGAGAGGAGAGCGCGGCGTGATGCGTTTCTAACCCACAGGTTACTACGCGGAGTATTTTTCGGGGCGGAAGAGGACTGGTACTTGCCAGTAGCAGGGAACGTTTGTGCCGGCTATACGTTTGGTCGCGCATGGCTTGCGAGAGCCCTAAACCATACAACCGCTGGCATTCTGGTAGAACCGTGCCAAACTCCCCCACAACGTAGGGAAGGCTGGAATTCAGATCTTGCAGCCGTCTCCAGGATTCAAGCACAAGAATCCGGAGTGCTTTCGCATGCCACAACACGGGATGGATCGGAAAGGGTCGGACAGCTTGGCCAAAGGAGAATCACCAGCTCCTCCAGGGGCCACGCGATGGCGAGCCTGGCCAGCAGTGCGTAAAGTACCGGCCGAAGGTCGTCAGACCCGGTGATGCGGAGCGCGCGCAAATTGGGGGCTGGGGTTCTCGTCAGGCGGCCGAGAAACTCGCCCGTGCCGGGACAGCTCTTCAGCTCCAGCTCAAGAAGCGCGTCCGAGTGATGCAGCGAGCCCACATGGGCGTTTTCCAAGCTTAATTGGGTCAGGTTCTGCCACCGGCCAGTGCTTGTCCAGGTAGGATGTGTACGCGGACCGGCGCAGAGCGCAAATGGGGGCAGTTTTGGAGATGCCACTGGACCCAGTCGACATCGGAGTTCGACCGGACTTTGGTGCATTGCAGGGAACAGAAGAACCCCGAACGGTGGTTTTGACTCAGATGAGGCAATTCGGGCGCGAAACTTCGAACCAACCGAGGGTCGGCAGATGCCATGACATTGTGGAGGAGGTTTTGCACTGGACTCGCGCAACCATGAAACCAAACGTCCGGCACCACCTCGTGCAGCCGGATGTGGCGAATGAAGCCGACAAAGTCGGGCCGGAACGGCAGGAAGCACAGCAGCCTCTGGCTTTCTGGAGTGAGTGTGCCGCCTTGCGTGGTTAACAGCAGGTCGCGATGCAGACAGGGGGCGGCAAGTGTGTTGTAAGATTTATAGCAGCGTGCGAACGACGCCAGGTCCTTTGGAGCCAAGAACGAGCATACATTGAGGAGAATTTCCGTAGGAAGAGATAACAAGGCCGTGGGTTGCCGTGCTTTGCCCACCGCCTTATATCCTCCGAGCGGCCTGGCTATTTTCCGGCGCGGGGTGTCCCAGCCTCGTCTCCCCATTCACATTACGTTCGCAAGCAATTACATACACGTACTAACATTACCAACCTACGAACAGGAATAAGCGTTTCAGGAAGACAAACGAACTAATACGTAATCTAGCTGGCTATTGCGTACATATAGCCAACGGGCGTGGATTACAGTAGCAAAGGCTGCACTTTAGAGTTCTTTGCGTAAAGCTCTGCAAAAGTGTCTCAATATGTGATCTCAAACGAACTAAGCGCTAGCACGAAAAATAACTAACCTTTCGATAAGAACATCAGTATCGTGCAATACCACTCCACACAGCGACTTGGCCTACGGAACGTGTTGTGGAGGTGAGCCGTGCGAAGGCTAGACTTCATCCGGCCTTACAGAGCCTAGCGACTTTCGGCGGCCTTGATGACAGATGTCTACTACCGTCACGCGGCATCCTTCTTATTAGACTTCCGTCCCGTTCGGTAGATCCGAAAAGCCCTCAATACGGACACGGAACAGCCCGCATGAAGAGGCGTGCTTATTTCAAACGGTCTATCAGAGCTATCCACCATTCCAACAGAACCTGCGTGTTGGCGACTGTGTATGCCGTTTAGAGGCCTAAGGCTTCGCAGGTCTTAGACTTGGCGTAGATGCTATCATAAATATTCAAAGACCAACAGTATAGAAGAGGGCGAAGAGGCCTCAAGGTAGCCGACAATCACGTCGCTCGTCTGGGACACCATCAAAGAAAGTGAATAGTGAGACACTGGGACCGCAGGCAGCCGGAAGCTATTGGCGATGCTTCCAGTCTGGTGTCACAGGGTGCGTGAGCTAACCATCGGGCTGTGGAGCCTAACTTGGGCACTTGCTAAACGTCTCAAGCCTGTCTAGGTCCTATCAAGTATTTTTCCCTCCTCTTCCCGCACAATGACAAGCAGCGAAGCTTTACAGTCGACTAAGCTTCCCAACGTATAGAATCGACATCGCGTGCTTTCCAATGCTGCTACCAGTAGACACCTCGCGCCATCCGGGATCTTAATATATTTCTATGGGTGTCGTGCTATAGTACCTGCACTTCCACCACTGCCCTGTGATAGGGTACGCAGAAGAAGCCAAGGGACCACTGATTTTGTAACGTAGATGACAAGCGAGTGGCGCAGACAAGCGAGTGGCGCACTTACCGCCAAATCGCGCCAATTCAACTTTAAGGCACTACATAACCACAAATAAACATGGAAACCGCGTCCAAAGAAAGCCAGATGGTTCTTGCTATCCAATCTCTCCAAAACGACCCCAATCTTACCCGCAGAGCCGCGGCTAGGACATATAACGTCTCCGAAACCTCACTACGTCGAAGAATGAACGGAACACGCGCCCGGCAAGACACGCGCCCTAACAGCACTCGATTAACGAGGCTAGAAGAGAATGTGATTGTCACATATATAATGGACCTGGATTCGCGGGGGTTCGCGCCCCGGATGCCTGACGTGGAAGAGATGGCCAATGTTATTCTCGCGGAGCGTGACGCGTCACGCGTCGGGATACACTGGGCCTCGAACTTCGTGAAGCGACAATCCCAACTTAAAACGCGTCTTTCTCGTGCATACGACTACCAGAGAGCCCTCTGCGAGGACCCTGAAAAGATCGCGGCTTAGTTCGAGCTTTTCCGCAACATGAGGGCGACGTACGGTATCCTTGACGAGGATCTGTACAATTTCGACGAGACCGGCTTCATGATGGGCCAGATCACGTCCTCTATGGTTGTTACAGGCGCCGACCGCAGCGGCAAACGAAAGAAAGTCCAGCCTGGCAATCGAGAATGGGCCACCGCGATCCAGAGCGTGTGTGTGGACGGCTGGTGCGTCCCGCCATTCGTAGCGGTGAAGGGCAAGAACCATCTCGCGAACTGGTACGCCGACAGCACCCTACCACGCGACTGGGTGATTAAACTAACCTCCAATGGATGGACCGACAATGAGACAGAGCTAGACTGGATTCGGCATTTCGATAAACACACTGCCGCGCGTACAAAGGGCACACATCGAATGTTGATCATCGACGGGCACGAGAGCCACGTTTCGGCCGATTTCCAAGCTTTCTGTAAGGAGAAGAACATTATCACGGTCTCAATGCCTCCTCATTCGTCACATCTACTCCAGCCTCTTGACGTTGGATGTTTTGGACCATTGAAGCGGGCGTACGGTCGCGAAATCGAAGGGTTTATGAAGGCACACGTGAACCATATTACGAAGGCCGAGTTCCTTATCGCCTTCCATGCCGCGTTTGTTAAGATTTTTACACCTGAAAACGTCATATCTGGATTCCGCGGGCTCGTTTAGTCCCTCTTAACCCGGACAAGGTCATCTCGAAGCTCGACGTGAAGTTATCGACGCCTTCGCCAACTGGAAGCCTCACAGCTGCGACCATCCCTTTGGCCTTCCAAACGCCGCACAACCCGACCGAGGCAACTTCGCAAACCGATTTTATTCAAAGCCGAATCCGCCGTCACCAGGGAAGCTCTCCGACACCGATTTTATCGGCAGTCGACCAGTTTGCGAAGGGTGCGATGGCGATAATGCACGAGAACGCCCTTTTACGGGCGGAGGTCAAGACACTTCGAGAGGCGAATTCTAGCCTCGCAAAACGTCGGAGAGCGAAGAAAACACGTCTACGGCATGGAGGAACACTCGAGGTTGGCGAGGGATTAGATCTTTTAGATCAAAAGGACGTGGATGCGCAGTTAAGGGAGGCAACACGTGCGAGTAGTAGTCGCGCAAGGAGGGCGCAACCGCGCGAACAGCGTTGTGGCATCTGCGGAAACACCGGTCATAACGCACGTACTTGTGAAATAGATGTAGAAACCTGCTGAGAGTCGGATTCCGATTAGTTTGAATTGATTTACGGCGTTGTGGTTGCATAATTAATTGATTTCTCATGGAGATGCCGAAAGGTGCGCCACTCGCTTGTCTGCGCCACTCGCTTGTTATCTAACGTAGATGTCATATCAGCCGGACAGTCAGATCAGCCGGACACTTTCCACTAATTTCCACATCTGGAATCCGGGGA
>Ga0181466_1000172_pt1 | contig 22812 bp, 10 predicted proteins | sample InSIn4gowninarea_FD_119078 | JGI IMG/M metagenome (GOLD analysis project Ga0181466, IMG submission 119078) | Clean room microbial communities from NASA Spacecraft Assembly Facility at Jet Propulsion Laboratory, Pasadena, California, USA -... ... | reverse complement strand
AGGCAGATTTTTTCAAAGTATTTTCTTTTCCCTTTGCTGAAGGAAGCGCCGCAACAGCACTAAAGGATAAATTTTCAGTGGTTATTTCTGAAAAGGTGAAGCAGCAATTATTTGGAAAAGAACCGGCATTGGGAAAAACGATAATGGCTGACGACTCTATCCCGGTAACTGTTGGCGGAGTATTAGCGCCGATTCCTTCAAACTCTTCTGTTAAAGTCGAAGTGTTATTTCCGGTTAGCTATTTAAAGAGTAAGAAGGGCATTGACGATATGCTTAACTGGTATAACGTCCTTGCCGAAAATTACCTGCTGCTGAGAAAAGATGCCGATGTAGAGAATCTTAATAGGAAAGTTAACCGAATTGTACAACAATTTTATGTACCTGAACATCGAAATACAGAAGTAAGGGCAGTAGCGTTTAAAGACATTAAAAAGGAAGGAAATACTAATGTTAAAGCTATTATTACCGGGGCCATAGCTGCTTCGGCTTTCATTTTGCTCATCATTACCTTCAACCTGTTGAATTTAAACGCCGCTTCTATAGTCAGCCGCACAAAGGAAGTTGCGGTAAGGCAGATTATCGGCTCAGGGAAAAAAAGTATCATTTTTCAATTCTTTATAGAAAATGGCTTAATTATTTTTACTTCCCTGCTTTCTGCTTTCCTTTTGTTCAGTTATTTTCTGCTTCCACAGGTCAATTTACTTTTAGGGGATTACTTCGGTGAAATGCTTTTAAGCTGGAAGACAGATTATCTGCTTATTGTTATTTTCATCATCATCGCTTTAGGCATTATTGTTATCGGAACTTATCCTGTTTTACATTTAATCAGTGCAAAAACTACCGATGCAATTAAAGGAAATATCAGTCCAACGGGTGACAGAGGTTTTACCCGAAAAATACTTTTGACGAGCCAGTTTACGCTGGCAATAATCCTGATTTGTGCTGCTTTAATCCTGAATAAACAGTTGGGTTATATGAAAGTAGCTCCGTTGGGCTTTGAAAAAGACAATGTGGCAATAGTCAATCTTGACCTTGCTTTTAAGGATGCGACCAGTGCCAAAGCACAATTTGAACTAATACTAAATTCTCTGAAAAATAATCCTTACGTGGAGGCAGTTTCAGGAGAACATGCCATTCCTACTCAATATGAACAGAATTACAACGAATTTATTGATGCCACTACAGGAAAAAAAGTTGGTTTAAGGCAAACCGGAGCAGGATCAGGTTTTATTAAAGCCTTTAAAATTCCATTAGCAGGCGGGAGGAATTTTGACGATGACCTTGGAAAAAGCGAAGAAAACAGCGTAATGATAAATGAAGCTGCCGTAAAATCTTTAGGTTGGAAGGATCCTGTCGGGAAGCAACTAAAATCAAACGGGGGAAACAGCATTTATACAGTAGTAGGCGTAATGAAGGATTTTCATTATGAAAATGTTCAAAATCCTATAGGTCCATTACTCCATTTCTACAATAAAAATGACAACCTCGAAAGCTTCAATTTTCTCGCCCTTCGGGTAAATAAAAAGCATATGCAGGAAGTTCTCACAAAACTTCAAAATGAGTTTAAAAATATTCCAACCCGCAGAGAATTCAGCTACCAGTTTATGGATGACCTGATTGACAAGCAGTATACCTTTATTGCAGGAATACTAAAAATCACCAATTACGTTGCTTTACTCACCATTGGCATTGCCAGCATGGGAATGCTCGGACTAATTGCTTTAGCTGCAAAACGCAGGGTAAAGGAAATCAGTATCCGAAAAGTTTTAGGTGCTTCTGTTGCTGATATCACCGCCCTGGTATCTAAAGATTTCATAAAAATCATTCTTGCAGCAATTGTAATTGCCACACCTATCTCATGGTATATCATGAATAAATGGCTGCAGGACTTTGCTTACCGCATAACTATTAGCTGGTGGATGTTTGCCCTTGCAGGAATACTGGTAATATTCATTGCGTTGTTAACAATAAGTTTCCAGGCAATAAAAGCTGCGTTAGCTAATCCTGTGAAGAGTTTAAGGACGGAATAAGTCTGAACCTGGATTTGGAAGGATTTATTGGATTATGAGGAAATTGTCTGAACTGGGATTTGTGGGATTTTGGGGATTTGTGGGATAAAGAAGGTTTTAGCAGCAAAAATTATAAATAAAACTTTGTGCCCTTCGCCTTTGTGTCTCAGTGGTTCAAAAAAACATACTGGATTTGGAAGGATTTATTGCATTGTGATGAAATAGTCCAAACTGGGATTTGTGGGATGTTTGGGATTCGTGGGATGAAGAAGATATCAAACTTTTTATCAGAAAAAATTACAAATAAAATTTTGTGTCCCTTCGTGTCTTAGTGGTTTAAAAAACCATACTTAAAAATAGGATTTATGTTTAAAAATTATTTCAAAACCGCATTTAGAAGTTTGATCCGTAACAGGAATTACGCTATTATCAACATTGCAGGCCTGGCTGTTGGTATTGCCGTTTGTGTGATAATCTTTATCATTATACAATTTCAAACAAGCTTCGATACTTTTCACGCAAAGAAAGATCGCATTTATCGCGTGTTAATCGAATCTCATCATGCGGATGCAGCAACTATTTCTTATGCGAAAAACGTTCCTTTTCCAATGCCTGAAGGATTGAAGACGGCTTTTCCTCAGTTAGAACAGGTAGCTCCGGTTTATGCAAGCCACAATGATGAGTTACAGGTATTGGATGATAATGGAACGCCTGTAAAGAATTTTAAAGAGCCGACTGGTGTATTTTATACGTCGCCTTCATTCTTCAAAATGTTTGATTTCCCTTTGTTGGCAGGTTCGTATGAATCATTAAAAGATCCGAACAATGTATTGCTCACAAAAGAGATTGCAGAAAACTATTTCGGCGACTGGAAAACAGCAATGGGTAAAACCATTAAGATAACAGGCTATTATAGCATGGGTGCAGGATTGTTTCAGTTTCCGCCGGTAGCGCTGAAAGTTTCAGGCATTCTTGCAACCATACCGGCGAATACAGACTTTCAGCTAAAATTGGTTGTTGCATGGGGAACGGATTTTACCGGCGATGCGCAATACGGATTTCAACAAACTGATTGGAAAGGAACAGCACCTGACTTTGGTTGTTATGTTTTGTTGCCGCCAAATATTTCTGTTGACAATTTCAATCGACAATTAAGCGCATACGCACGAAAAGTACAATCTGCCGACAATAAGGATAGCTATATTATCCAACCATTGAGTGCAGTGCATTACGACGCAGAAGCAGGAAATTACAGCAACAAAACAATCAGTCATGAACTGATCAATGTATTGTGGCTGATTGCAGCATTCATACTGTTAATTGCTTGTGTAAACTTTATCAACCTATCTACTGCACAAGCTGTTAACCGTGCAAAGGAGGTTGGCGTAAGAAAAGTTTTGGGGAGTAATAAATCTCAATTGCAACTCCAGTTCATCATTGAAACATTTTTGATCGTTACAATTGCCGTAATGCTTGCGGCCATTATTACACTTCTTGCATTGCCTTATGTAAATCTACTTTTAGAACTTTCGCTTTCATTCAAAATATTTAACAATCCCACAATTATTTTATTTCTTTTAGCTGTAACCATTGTTGTAACTGCACTCGCCGGTTTTTATCCTTCTATTGTCTTATCCAATTTCAATCCTATCAATGCTTTAAAAAGTAAACTAACAGTAAATACTGCAAAGGGAATTTCATTAAGAAGAGGGTTGGTGGTGTTTCAATTTATCATTGCACAGGCGCTCATTATCGGAACACTCATCATTGTACAGCAGATGGACTATTTTATGAACCAACCTTTGGGCTTCGATAAAGATGCAATTGTAAATGTTCCTTACCGTCCGGATAGTGCTGGCGGGGATTATTTAAGGCAACAGTTATTGAGTGAAAATGGTGTGCAGGCAGTAAGCTTCAGTTCCAACACTCCGATAGAAGATATTAATAACATGTTTACCACCTTCAAATTTGACGGTGCAATAAAGAATGCAGATTTCCAGGCTATTACCAAATTTGCGGATAATGATTATGTGCCGACTTATAAATTACAACTAATAGCCGGAAGAAATTTGAAACCTTCCGGTACTACAACAGAATTTTTGGTAAATGAATCATTCGTGAAAAGTTTAGGCCTCAAAAAACCCGAAGATATATTGAATAAAGAAGTAAGCATAATGGGTGGTTTGATAAAATGCCCGGTTGTTGGTGTATTGAAAGATTTTAATAATAGGTCTTTGCGCAATAACCTGGCGCCATTGCTAATTACCACAAACGGCACCATGTACCGCCAGGTTTCCATAAAATTGGCAACCACAAACATTACTTCAACGATGGATGGAGTTAAAAAAATATGGCAGCAAACATTTCCGAATTATATTTATGAATACAGGTTTTTAGATGCTAAAATCGAAAGTTTTTACAAACAGGAAAGCCAGTTATCGCAGTTGTATAAAATTTTTGCAGCCATCGCTATTTTCCTTAGCTGTCTTGGGTTATATGGTTTAGCCTCATTCATGGCCGTGCAGCGGATAAAAGAGGTGGGCATTCGTAAAGTACTCGGTGCAACTGCCGGTAATATCGTTTATTTATTTTCAAAAGAATTTATCATACTTATCGCCATTGCATTTTTAATTGCCACACCTCTTGCCTGGTATTTCATGCACCAATGGTTGCAGGATTATGCTTATCGCATTGACATCAGCTGGTGGATATTTCTTGTTGGTGGAATTGCTGCGATAGTTATTGCACTTGCAACAATAAGTTTCCAGGCCATAAAAGCAGCAGTTGCAAACCCGGTGAAGAGTTTAAGAACGGAATGAAACGTAATAATGAATCGGTAACTAAATTTTTAAAGGTAGAACTTGTGAAAAAATTCCGCATTTTACTTTTGCTGATCTTTTTGTTTGCAAAAACTTATCCTCAGAATTCTTTTTCAGTTAGAGAGATAACCATTGCTTTTTACAATAATAGCTCTTCAAGTAAAAGCTTCAGTTTAATAAGCTATGCTCCTAATGAAGACGGGAATGGCACAGTTCAAGTTACAATTAAGCCTTTTGGTAAGTTCAATCAAAAATATAAAATAGGCACGCGAATATATCTTGCAGATAAAAACCAGGTAAATATTGTAATGAGCGGACAAAAATTAAAAGGAAAACCTTTTAGGGTCGTAATGAAAAAGGATGATAAAAAAACTATAAATCTCAACAATTTAAATTATGCTAAAGAATTATTTTAAAACTGCTTTTAGAAATGTGCTGAAGCACAAAGGCAGTTCTATTATCAATGTTGTCGGGCTAATGATTGGTTTTTCGGCTTTCCTGTTAATATTTCTTGTGATAGAGTATCAGCAAAGCTTTGATGATTTTCATTATAATAAAAACAAAATTTACCGCGTAGTACGTATTGGAAAAAATCCGGAAAACAGGGAGTACAGAGCCGGCGTTCCTTTTCCGGTAACGCTTGGTCTGCGTACTGACTTTCCGCAATTGTCCAATGCTGCTGCTATTTACGGCGATCATAATATGCAGGTGACGGTAACTGCGCCCGATGGCTCTGTATTAAAAAAGTTTAAAGAGGAAAACGGTGTTTTTATTGCAGAGCCACAGTTTTTTAAAATGTTCGATTTCATTTTGGCAGAAGGAAATATTGAAAATGCCCTTAATGCACCTAATAAGGTTTTGGTTACAAAAGACATCGCTGCAAAATATTTTGGCAATTGGAAAAACGCAATGGGAAAGACCCTTAAACTTTATGGGCAGATTATGACTTTAACAGGCGTTTTAAACAATCCTCCTGCCAATACAGACTTTCCATTAAAGGTAGTAGTGTCTTATGCATCATTAATGAAGAATATAGATATGAATGATTGGGGAAGCATTTCGGACGATAATTATTGTTTTGTGCAGCTTAATAATAATGCAGGTAAAAATAGTTTTGCTAAACTGCTGACCAGTTTCACTAATAAACATATTAAACCCGTAAATCCTGGTTATGATTTATCTTTGCAGCCTTTAAAAGAAATACATTATGATGACCGTTATGGCAATTTTAACGGCCGCACGTTTAGCAAAGATTTAATTTTTGCCTTAAGCCTGATTGGTTTGTTCCTAATAATTATTGCCTGCGTAAACTTTATCAATCTTACCACGGCTCAAGCTGCAAACAGAGCCCGGGAAGTAGGCGTAAGAAAGGTTTTAGGCGGAGGCCGCGCTCAGTTAATATTACAGTTTTTAGGAGAAACAGGAATTACTACTCTGCTTGCTTTAACAGGTTCTTTATTGATTGTTTTTTTAAGCATTCCTTCAGTGAATAATCTGCTTGAAATTCATTTATCAGCAACTGCATTATATAGCTCTAAATTATTGTTATTCATGTTTGGAGCATTGTTGATCGTTACGTTTCTCTCAGGCTTTTACCCTGCGCTCGTACTATCGGGCTTTAAACCTGCAACTGTTTTAAAAACTGCTGTAAGCACTGACACTAGCAAAGGAATTTTCTTCAGACGAAGTTTAGTTGTATTTCAGTTTGTGATTGCGCAGGTGTTGATTTTAGGAACATTGATAGTAGCCTCGCAAATGGATTATTTTCGCAAAACCGACATGGGTTTTAATAAACAGGCTGTTATTAATGCAGCCTTCCCCGGTGATAGTCTCAGCCGGACAAAAGTTGACTTATTACGGGAGGAATTAGCAAAACTTTCAGGTATCTCAAATGTAAGTTTAAGCACCTTTGCACCTTCAGCAAACGGAGGTTGGTACACCGACCTACGCGCTGCAAACAACCATAGTCAAAACTCCGATATGGTTGTTTGTTTGAAACCTGCCGATACTGCTTTTTTTAGCTTATATAATTTACCGCTGGTTGCCGGCCGCATTTATTTTCCATCAGATACTACACGTGAGTTTATGGTAAATGAAACAGTAGTAAAGAATCTCGGTATTAAAAATTCTGCAGAGGCAATAGGTAAAATGGTACAGGTAAATGGAAAAACCTGTCCTATAGTAGGCGTAGTAAAAGATTTTCATGTCAATTCTCTGCGTGATCCTATTATCCCGGTTGTATTTACGACAAATAAAGATGCATACAGCTTAGCCAATATCAAAATCAATCTTAGCAAAGCGCCGGAGATAATCACATCTCTTGGAAACATCTGGAGTAAAAACTTTCCGGATTATGTGTTTGAATATAGCTTTCTTGACCAGTCTATTGCTGATTATTATAAACAGGAGAACCAGCTTTCGCAACTCTATAAAATATTTTCAGGCATAGCCATTTTTATTTCCTGCCTGGGCTTATATGGCCTTATTTCATTTATGGCAGTACGTCGTAAAAAAGAAATCAGTATACGCAAAGTATTAGGTGCACCAGTACGCGATATCGTAATAATGTTATCGAAAGAATTGACCTTACTTATAACAATTGCCTTTCTTATCGCTTCACCTATTGCGCTGTATTTTATGAATCAATGGCTGCAGCAATATACTTTTCGCATCCCCATAAGTGCATGGTATTTTACGGCCACGATTGCGTGTTCACTTTGCATTGCATGGCTGTCAGTAGGCTACACAGCAATAAAAGCAGCGCTGGCAAACCCGGTGAAGAGTTTGAGAAGGGAGTAAGCCCCGGCTCTAAAGGGAGGAAAAAGAATTTATTCTTAAAACCTAAAAAGCACTAAAAAATATTCGTATCAGCAAATTAACCTACAACTTAAAATTTACCCATGTTTAAAAATTATTTCAAAATAGCCTGGCGCAATTTTATCAAAGACAAAGCTTTTTCGGCTATTAATATATCAGGGCTTGCTTTAGGTCTTGCCTGCAGCCTGCTGATTATGCTTTGGGTGCAGGATGAACGAAGTGTAGACGGCTTTCATGCAAATGGTAAGCATTTATACCAGGTGTACGAACGGCAATATTATGATGGAAAAGTTGAGGCAAGTTATCTTACGCAAGGCTTGCTTGCAGAAGAATTGAAAAGAAATGTTCCTGAAGTGCAATATGCAAGTGCAATGGATTATGCTGCGCCGGTGGGCACCGCCAATACGTTTGAAGCAGGTGATAAGTTTAACAAAATGAAAGGCTTTTTTGCCGGTGCTGATTTTTTCAGCATGTTTAGTTACCCGCTTTTACAGGGAACAACAAAGACTGCTTTGGATGCGCCCGGCAGTATTGCTATCTCACGAAGAATGGCGGAAAACTTTTTTGGAAGCCCCGCTAAAGCAATCGGAAAAACAATCCGTTTTGAAAATAAAGAAGACCTGCAGATAACCGCCGTTTTTGAAAATATACCAGCAAATTCTTCGCAGCAATTCGATTTTTTAAGAAGCTGGACAGATTATGTAAAACAAAATGCCTGGGTACATAATTGGGGAAGTACAGCTCCCTCTGCTTTCGTACAACTAAAGGCTGAAGCAGACCCTGTAAAAGTAGAGTCTAAAATAAAAGATTTCATCTATAATTATACAGCAAAAGATAAAAGCGCTGTTATAGAGTTGGGATTGCAATCTTATCCTGAAAAATACCTTCACTCCACATTTAAAAACGGCCAAGTTGACGGAGGTCGCATTGACTACGTAAACCTTTTTACATTAGTTGCCATTTTTATATTGCTCATTGCCTGCATCAATTTTATGAATCTTGCCACTGCAAGGTCTGCTGAGCGCGCTAAAGAAGTCGGGCTGCGAAAAGTTATTGGCGCGCTTCGATCATCACTTATTGTTCAGTTTACAGGAGAGGCGATGCTGCTTACTTTCTTCGCCATTATTATTGCAGTTATTTTAGCGGCAATCTTTTTACCTGCGTTTAACAGCCTTACCGGAAAGCAACTAATTCTTCCCGTTAGTCAACCCGTTTTTTGGGCCTCTTTAATTGTATTGCTGATTATTACAGGTTTTACAGCAGGCAGTTATCCTGCGCTTTTTCTTTCGTCGCTAAAGCCAGTAAAGGTTTTAAAAGGAAGCCTGAAGTTTAGCCGCAGCGCGACTTTCTTCCGGCAAGGCCTTGTTGTTTTTCAATTTACACTTTCTATCATACTCATCGTTGGAATGATCGTCATTTATCGGCAGATGAATTATATACAAACCAAAAACCTTGGTTACGACCGTGATAATCTTGTATATATTCCTATCGAGGGAGAGCTGATAAAAAAATATGATGTGTTTAAAAATGAAGTTGCTAAAATTTCGGGAATAGCTGACGTTTCTAAAATGAGAAACTCACCCACGGTTATTGAGCATCACGCGAACGGCATAACATGGTCTGGTAAAGATCCTAATTTAACGGTATCGTTTGCTGATGGCGTGGTTGGTTATGATTTTGTAAAAACGATGAAACTGCAATTAAAAGAAGGCCGTGATTTCTCAAAAGATTTTGGAACCGACTCAACATCTTTTATGGTAAATGAAACCGCTGCAGAAAGAATGGGTTACAAAAATGCTGTCGGGCAATCAGTAACATGGGGCCGCCGCCAGGGAAAGATTATTGGCGTTATAAAAGATTTTCACTTTAATTCATTGCATGAAGCAATTGATCCGCTGATTGTTCGCCTTGATGAAAACTGGACCTGGGGAACTATTCTAATTCGTACCAAAGCCGGCAAAACCAAAGAAGCCATTGCAGGATTAGAAAAACTTTGTAAAGGAATAAATCCAAATTTTCCATTTACTTACCAGTTCTCAGACCAGGAATTTGCCAGGCTTTATAATAGCGAACAAATGGTAAGTAAGCTATCCAATTACTTTGCCTTTCTCGCTGTTTTAATTTCTTGTTTAGGATTATTTGGTTTGGCAACATTTACAGCAGCACAACGTACCAAAGAAATCGGTGTGCGAAAAGTGCTCGGTGCATCAGTGCTCAATATCGTTACCCTGTTTTCAGGAAATTTTCTAAAGCTTATTGCCATCGCTATCCTTATTGCATTCCCCGTTGCCTGGTTCGCCATAAACCAATGGCTGCAGAATTTTGCTTACAAGATTAATATTGAGTGGTGGGTATTTGTAATGGCAGGCACCATCACTATTTGTATTGCTTTGCTAACGGTAAGTTATCAAAGTATTAAAGCAGCTATTGCTAATCCTGTGAAGAGTTTAAGAACGGAATAAGCCCCGGCCCTGAAGGGAGAAGAGACATTTATTTTTAAAACTAAAAAAGAGTGCAAAAAGATTAAGATGACTCACTTATAACTTTCAACTTACCACTTAAAACTTTCTTATGCTTAAAAATTATTTCATCATCGCTGTCAGAAACTTTTGGCGCAATAAAGTATTTACCGCTATCAATGTCCTCGGGTTAAGTATTGGCATAAGCGCTGCGCTGGTTATTTATCTTATTGTTTCTTATGAATTTAGTTACGATAAGTTTGAAAAAGATAAAGACAGAGTTTATCGTGTAGTTATGGATCTAAAGATGAATGGCACAGAAGGTCATTCACCGGCAGTGCCTGCACCACTAAGCAGCGCAGTTACAAATGAGGTGACAGGCATTGAGGCAACAGTGCCGGTAATGCAGTTTCAAGGCGATGCTACGGCTAAAGTTTCCATTGCAAAAAACACCGCTAAGCCGATTGTATTTAAAAAGCAGGCTAACATCGTTTTTACCAATTCATACTATTTTTCGTTATTATCATATCAATGGATTGCAGGTTCACAGCAAACTGCATTGAAAGAACCGTTTGATGTAGTGCTTACCGAAAGCAGGGCAAAGCTTTATTTTCCAGGCGTTCGTGCTGCAGATATTATCGGCAGGCAAATTACTTACAACGATAGTCTTACAGCAACTGTCTCAGGCATTGTAGAAGATTTGAATGAAAATACTTCTTTCAACGCAGTTGAATTTATTTCTTTTCCAACTATCACACATACCGGCTTGCAAAGTGACTTTATGATGAACGTCTGGAACGATTGGATGGCCTATTCTCAGTTGTACATAAAGTTGACAGAAGGTAATACAACCCAAAGAGTAGAAGGTCAATTGAGAGCGCTTTTAAAAAAATATAATAAAGATGCAAATAAAGATGCTAACAATACTTTAGCTTTTCATCTACAGCCTCTAAATGACATACATTTTAATACTGATTATCAGGGAATTAATGACAGAATTGCAAATAAATCGATGCTTTATGGCTTACTGGCCATTGCTGCATTTTTGTTGTTATTAGGTTGTATCAATTTTATTAATCTTACTACCGCACAGGCATCGCACCGGGCAAAGGAGATAGGTATAAGAAAAACAATGGGCGGTTTAAAAAAACATCTTGTATCACAGTTTTTAAGCGAAACTTTGTTCGTTACCATTATCGCTGCATTGTTCTCTGTTTTGCTAACTCCTGTGCTGCTTACAATGTTTCAGAATTTTATTCCGAAGGGTTTGCATTTCAACCTGTTGCATCAGCCTTCTCTTATATTGTTTTTATCGTTGCTTATCATTACGGTCAGTTTTCTTGCAGGCTTATATCCTGCATTAATATTATCAGGCTATAAACCTGTGTTGGTTTTAAAAAACCAGGCTTTTACAGGTTTGGCTCAAACTCGTAATGCATGGGTAAGAAAAACACTTACGGTGTCTCAGTTTGTGATAGCGCAATTTTTTGTTATTGCTACGATAATGGTTAGTAAACAAATTAATTATTCACTTACTGCAGATTTAGGATTTAAAAAAGATGCAATCCTAAGTTTTGATGTTCCCCGTTCTGATACGGTTTCTGCTCACCGGACTCAATTATTAAATGAAATAAAAGCTATTGCCGGGGTGCAGACAGCAAGCACAGGTTTTCTCACACCAGCAGACGAAGGCCAGGCATTTGCTGATATTAAATATAATGATGGCAAAAAAGATATTACCGATAATGTACAGTTGCGATGGGGTGACACCAATTACCTAAAACTATTTCATATAAAATTATTGGCCGGAAGAAATGTTGAGCAAAGTGATACTATTAAAGAATTTTTAGTAAATGAAACGTATGCAAAAATAATGGGTTTCCACCATCCGGAAGATGCACTTAACCGGCAGCTGGATTATAATGGCAAAAAAATGCCTGTAGTCGGAGTGATGCGTGATTTTCATGAGCAGTCGTTTCATGCAGTTGTAGGACCTCTTGTGTTTGCTTCCTTCAACGACAGAAGTTATTTCTTTCATATTGCATTAAAACCTCAAACTACCGAAGGTGCTTTATGGCCAAACACTATTAACAAAATTCAAAAAGCCTACAACAGATTATATCCTGATGAAGATTTTAATTATAAGTTTCTGGATGATTCTATTGCAAAGTTCTATGAGTCCGAACTACACACTGCCAATCTGTTACAATGGGCAACAGGGCTTGCAATTTTCATAAGTTGTCTGGGCTTATCAGGCCTTGTTATTTATACAACCAACACTCGTACAAAAGAAATCGGTGTACGAAAAGTTTTAGGTGCATCTGTTGCAAACATTGTCTCTATATTATCAAAAGATTTTGTAAAGCTGGTATTAATAGCTTTTATAATTGCCGCACCAATTGCATGGTGGGCAGTATATAAATGGCTGCAAAGTTTTGCCTACAGAACAACAATGAGCTGGTGGATATTTTTGCTAAGCGGTGTTTTTATGATAGCCGCAGCAATCATTACACTAAGTATTCAAACCATAAAAGCGGCGATTGCAAACCCTGTGAAGAGTTTGAGAACGGAATAAATAAATGGTTAATGATGAATTGTAAAAGTTAAGTGTTTGAAAAAGTGACATAGATTAAAAGACAAAAAAAATCAATAAAACAAATTAATATTAAAACAATAAAAATAGAATTATGAAAAAAATAGTGCTTTTCTTAATGCTGACTTGTGCAGGTACTACGCTGCTTCATGCGCAGAAAAACGAGCTTTCATACTCGAGGCAAAATAACACCTTCAGTCTTAGTTTGAATAATCAGGACGGTAACATGAGCCTTACTGTGAAAGGTGATGTAAGGCTTACAGACGATGATAAAGGTGTACAGCAAATATCGCCGCAAGGCTACATTGAATATCGTAACAAAAATCAATTATTAAATATTAGCGCCGATAGAAATGGTACGCTCATCTACGCTATTAATGGCACTAAGAAAACAAATCCTGCTACAGAAGATCAGCCTCTTATTGAAGAATGTGTAAAAATAATGATAGCCAATGGTGTAGATGCCGGTAACCGGGTGAAACGAATATTTGCAAAGAGTGGATCGGCGGGCGTATTAAATGAAACAGCTCGCTTTAAGAGCGATTATGTAAAAGAAATCTATCTCTCCTACCTGCTGCAAAATGAAAAGCTTTCCAAAGATGAAATGATTGCTCTTTTGAATAAAACTGATCAATACCTCACCAGCGATTATTATAAAGCAGAATTATTGGATGGTGTGATGACTTCGTTTCTTAACAATGAGGCCACAGCCAATGCCTATCTCAAAACGGTTAGCAATCTGAAATCGGACTATTATCAATACACTACTATTAAAAAATTACTGAACGCTTTGCAGGATGAAAAACAATTTGACCAGGTATTAGCTATTGTTGCCAATATGAAGTCCGATTATTATCAATCAGAAGTGTTGAAGACTCTCCTAAACGCTCATACTATTTCAGATACGAAGTTTTCTAATGTAATGAAGATTGCGACAAACATGAATAGTGATTATTACAAATCGGAGATCATTAGCTCATTGCTTACAAATAAAACCATCAGCAAGGATCGTTATTCACAAACCATTGCTGCTATGCAAGGCATGAAAAGCGATTATTACCAGTCAGTAATCCTCACACAACTCATTGATCAGAATGTAAAAGATGAATCAGAATGGAGCAAATTGATTGAGTACGCAGGATCTATTAATTCAGAATCTTACCAGTCTGAAGTGCTTATGAAAATTGCCAGGACGATGCCTAAAGGCGAATCGCTCAAAAAAGAACTTGCAAATGCAGCAAAAAAAATTCATTCTGATTATTATTATGGAAAAGTGAAAAGAATGCTTGATGAGTAAGAAATGAGGAGTAAAGCAAAATCCTAAAACGTGCAAGTAGGTTAAATCATTAAGATTAAAACATGTTCAAAAATTATTTCAAAACAGCCTGGCGTAATCTAAAAAGGAATAAAACTTATTCTGCTATTAACATCCTTGGTCTTGCTATTGGCATCAGCGCTTCACTGGTTATTTATCTTTTAGTAAACTATCATTTTACCTTTGATAAGTTTGAAAAAAACGGTGACCGTATTTATCGGGTTGTATCTGTATTTGGTTTTTCAGGTGAAGTTTATCATAACTCAGGTGTGCCTGACCCTATGGCCAATTCGATTAAAGAAGAATTAACAGGGCTTGAGTTGACAGCGCCTTTTCGTACATGGGACGACGAAGATGCCGAGATGAAAATTAGTTTGCCGGAAGAAGGTAAGAAAAATCAACTGACTTTTAAGCATCAAAAAAATATCGTTTTTGCTGACAGCAATTATTTTAACCTTGTGGATTACGAGTGGGTAGCCGGCTCACCTAAGGCATCTTTAAATAAACCTTATCAAACTGTACTTACCCAATCCGCTGCGGCACTTTATTTTCCCGATTTAAAAGCCTACCAAATAATTGGAAAGCAAATTTATTTTAACGATACCGTGAAAACAACTGTTACCGGTGTTATGGAAGATTTAACGGAAAATACAAGTTTTACCTTCAAAACCTTTATTTCATACGCCACCTTAGAACACACTTCTTTAAAGCCTGAAAATTGGGAGAGTTGGGATGACACAAACGGCGCACAACAGTTGTTTGTAAAACTGTCAACAGGCACGTCAGCCAAACATATTGAAAAACAAATTGCGGGTTTATATAATAAATATAAAAAGCGTGAGCCCGAAGATCATAGTAAGACCTGGCATACGCTTCAGCCATTAAGTGACCTTCACTTTAATGCTAACTATAATGCATATTCTCTTCCGGTTGTCAGCATAGGAACCCTTTATAGCTTGCTTGCTGTTGCTGCATTTTTATTGATATTGGGCTGCATCAATTTTATTAACCTTACTACTGCTCATGCTTCACAAAGAGCGAAGGAAATCGGCATTCGCAAAACAATGGGCAGCTCAAGAAAACAGCTTATATTTCAATTTTTTTGCGAAACATTTTTGCTTACTTTCATTGCAACGTTACTGTCTGTCTGTCTGACTCCTGTAATATTAAAAGCCTTCTCGGGCTTTATTCCTGAGAGTCTGCATTTCAACTTAACTTCACAACCCACAATATTGATTTTCCTAAGCCTGCTCATTATTGTAGTTACCCTGTTATCAGGTTTTTACCCGGCGCTTATTCTTTCAGGATACAAACCTGTATTGGTTTTAAAAAACCAGGCTTATAGCAATACCGGTAAAACCCGCACTGTCTGGTTGCGAAAATCATTAACTATTTCACAGTTTGTAATTGCACAGTTCTTTATAATGGCAACTATCCTGGTGAGCAAACAAATAAGTTACTCGCTCAATAAGGATATGGGTTTTAAGAAAGATGCTATTATATTTTTCAATACAAACTTCTACGATACTGTTGTCAGCCACAAGTATATTATGGTTGATAAGTTACGAGCCATACCTGAAATAGCAATGGTAAGTCTTAGCAACAATCCGCCTTCATCTAACAGTACGTGGAGCGGCATTATGAAGTATAAAGACGGGAAAAAAGAAATTGAAGCTGATGTACAGCAAAAATATGGCGACACAAACTATATAAAGCTGTATCATTTAAAATTACTTGCGGGCAATAATTTTGTGCAATCTGATACAGTAAAGGAAGTTCTCGTCAATGAGACATTTGCCCGCGTTTTTGGCTTTCAGCAACCGCAGCAGGCAGTTGGAAAATATATAACCTTGAGTGATAAGCAAATTCCAATAGCAGGAGTAATTGCAGACTTTAACCAACAATCTTTACATGAGGCAATTAAACCAATGGCGATAGGCAGTTGGGGCAATATAGCACATACTATAAATGTTGGGTTACAACCGCAAAATGCATCAGGCACGACATGGAAAACTGCTATCAGCAGAATAGAAAAAGCCTTTAAAGAAACTTACCCTAAAGATGATTTTGAGTACAAGTTTTTTGATGAAGAAATCGCCAAATATTATGATGCAGAAAAAAACATTTCAAGACTGCTGATATGGGCGACTGGCCTTGCCATCTTTATCAGTTGCCTTGGATTACTGGGACTTGTAATTTATACAACAACACAACGCACAAAGGAGATTGGAGTAAGAAAAGTATTGGGTGCTTCTGTTGCACAAATTGTTACCCTTATTTCAAAAGATTTTTTATTACTCATTGCGGTTGCATTCGTTGTCGCTGCACCATTGGCTTGGATCGGCATGAGCAAATGGCTTCAAAATTTTGCCGACCATACTGACATAAGCTGGTGGATATTTGGACTCGGTGGAATAATCATGATAATCCTGGCATTAGGTACGCTAGGCTTTCAAACAATAAAAGCAGCGATCGCTAATCCTGTAAAGAGTTTGAGAAGTGAATAAGTCGGAACCTGGATTTGGAGGGATTTTTTGGATTGTGAGGAAACTGTCTGAACTGGGATTTGTGGGATGAATGGGAATTGTGGGAAGGTGATGTCTTGCCCCTCTCCTTTTGGAGAGGGGTTGGGGTGAGGTCAAAAATCATTGATAAAATCAACAGCATTTAAAATGGGAATGCCACGAAACGGATGGAGAATAAGAAGGTCTTTATCACCGGTAATGATGCAGGAGGCATTTGATGAAACTGCTAATTCAAGAAATTTATTGTCTTTCGGGTCCCGGCAATCTGTTATAGTTTCTGATATTTTAATAAAAATTGCAAGTTGTTTGAAATCCTTTAAAATCTCTAATCTTGTTTCTCTGAAAATATATTTATCAAACTTTGAACGAAGAAACACTTCAAAGAATTCATTGTATGTTGCAATACTTGCTGATATTTTTCCTGTCTCGTTTGCTTTTCTCTCTGCTTCCCGTGGCATAGAATACCTGAAAAGAGAAGAACTAATCAGTGTATTTGTATCAATAACAAAAAGATTATTCTTCATTCAGCAATTGTTCAAGAATTTCTTCTGTAAGTCCATTCCTCGCTGCTTCATCACTTGCTTTATCAAGAAGAGATTCAAAATGAGCCACTTTAATTTCCTGAGAAATTATTTCGATCAGGTTTTGAAAGTTTTTCCCCAAACTGCTTTTAATTTCAGGGGAAACATCCTGCCACTTTTTAGCGGTAGCATCATCCACTTCAATAACAATCCGTTCCATACTTTTTTCTTTTTACGCTTCTTCTCAAAAATACAAAATAATAAGTCTTCAAATAATAAAACAGTGTTTAAAAACTATTTCACAACTGCAGGTAAAATTTGAGCAGTATAGCTGGCTGCAAGACTTTGGCTATGATACTAATGCTGATTTTAAGACAACTAACAAACAGAATATTCCGAAAAAAAACACTTAAAAATAGTCATATTCTTCATTACCTAAAACTGCAGCTTACATCTGCATTTACTGTTAAAACTTTTCCTTCAACAGCTAATAAGCATCATTTTAATAGTAATTTTTAAAAACAGATTAATATTGATTCAAGGCATAATTTGCGAAGAATTATTTTCTTTGCAAAATGGAAACAGAGGAACTGCTGGATAATTATCTCGGTAATATTTATAGGGATGTGAAAGCGAAAGGCAACCGGATATTTAAAAAGAACAGGCAAGAAATTGTTTTAAACGAATTAAATGAAGACGGAGCAGAATTAACCGTACCAAGCGAAAGCACCGGAGAAGGTTATGTGGTTAGTTTTACATTTGATTATGAAGACGAAATTATTGATGCAGAATGTGAGTGTTTTGCTTTTGAAGAATACGGAGAATGTAAGCATTGCGTTGCTGCGGCTTTGTTTCTTCGTGAGCATGCGGCAGTGCCCGTTGCACAAACCGAATCGTCCGCAGAAAATAAAACGGTTGCCGTAACAGAACCTCCAACAATCATCGTTACTTTTAAAAGTATTTCGTGGTTTGAAGTTAACCGCTTTACAAAAAAAAGTTATGGCTGGAACAATTATACAAACGAAGTTAAAAGCACGCTTAACAAGATAGATAACACGAGTCACTCATTCAGTTTCAGAGAGACAGCAAAGAAAATTTATAACCAGGAAATAACTTTTCTTCAGCCCGACAAACTGCAGCTTTCATGCAATTGCGGCAAAGCAAAAAAGAATGATATATGCCTACATCTTTTTACCGCTTTGTGTGTCTTGCGAAACAAATACGGCGACTTTTATTTCACCAGGTTTAAAGATTACACCAAAGATAAAAATAATTTGCTATCACCATACGGCCTCAATCTGCAGGATGCTGAAGCCAAAGATTTTGAATTTGACTTTAATCAATATGGCGATCTTATTCTAAAAAAAGCTCCGTCTTATTTGGTAAAGGTCAGCGATGAAAAATCTTTGCTGTCCATAGCGCACAAACTGACAGAGCCTGTGCACACACAAAGCGCGGCAAGGCCTTTATTGCCGGCTGGCGAGTTTATTAATTTTGATCTTGGGTATCTTTTTAATTTTTCTGTAAAACAGCACATCCATTTTTCGCTGCAGCCGCTTGCCATCTCCAATAAAAATAATAAGACTCTTTTTGAAAAGATTACTTTGTCGAAGACAGAAAATCTTGCGTACCTAAAGTCTTTGCCCGATGAGCAATACACTATTTTTGAACAGTTGACAGACGAGCAGATGCAAAAACATCTGATAAAGGAAGGGCATACAAACCTTTCTGAGTACAGCGCCTGGCAGCAGCAAATGGATTCGGCAGCCGTAGAAACGCTGCGCGAATATTATCACAATAAACTAAAAGAACTCAAGCCTTTTTTGCTGCAGCAGGAAAACCTGTATTTGCTGCCGGTAGACAGAACATTCAGTGCCAAAAACATACTGCCTTTTAAGTTAGGGGCAACTTATCCGTCTTTGCATTTTAAAGTAACCAGCGATGAAAAATTTATTACAGTTCAATTAATTTTTACCATTGAGGGCGAATCTTTTTCTGTAATGGCTCCGCCGGAAATAAGTTACCTTTTTATTATTCATAACGACAAATATTACCTGTTAGAAAACTATGCACATATAAAGCTGTTGCAGCAGTTTGAATATGGATTTCTTAAATTTCCTGTAGCTCACAAGTTTGATATACTGCGGAAAGTAGTGCTCCCGCTGCAGCAACAGTACACTGTAGACATAGACCTAAATCTGCAGTTCGAAAGTCACAAAACAGAAGCGGTGCCGCAGGTAATGGTGAGTGAATATATGAATCAGTACCTGATGCTGACACCGCAGTTTGTGTACGAAAACCAAACTGTAGATTATGATAATGAACCAGATATTGCCATTAAAAACGATAATGGTATTTATTTGATTGAAAGAGACAAGGACGCAGAAAAGAAGTTTTATGAAAGGCTGCGCTATCTGCATCCGTCGTTTGCAAAACAACTGCAAAATCCTTTTTATTATCTGCCCTTTGCCGATGTAATGAAAGGCAACTGGTTTTTGCATGCAATACGCCAGCTACAGGAAGAAAATATTACGGTAAAAGGCATGCAGGACCTGAAAAAGTTTCGCTACAACACCGCCAAACCCAAGTGGGAAATGAAGACCGGCAGCGGCGTTGACTGGTTTGATCTGCAGATTACGGTGAGTTTTGGCGACCAGCAGGTTCCTCTGCGCGACATACAAAAAGCCATACGCAGCGGACAAAAAATTATCGTGCTTGGCGACGGCACTTTTGGCGTTTTGCCCGAAGAGTGGCTGAAGCAATACAGCATGCTTATGAAAATGGGCCAGGAAGAAAATGGTTCGCTTCGCGTAAACAAAATGCATTTCACCGTAATTGACGAATTGCATAACCAGATTGATGAAGAAGAAATTTTGCAGGAACTGGAAGAAAAAAAGCAAAAGCTGCAACAAATAGAAAGCATAAAACCACGACCTGTAAGCAAAGAGATAAAAGCCGGTTTGCGACCTTACCAGCAAAGCGGTTTTAACTGGATGCAGGTATTAGACGAGTTAAACTGGGGCGGCTGCCTTGCAGACGATATGGGTCTTGGCAAAACCCTGCAGGCAATTTGTTTTCTGCAATATCTGAAAGAAAAACAGAATAATCTGACCAGTCTGGTAGTTTGTCCTACGTCGCTTATTTATAACTGGGAAAATGAACTGAAAAAATTTGCGCCTTCATTAAAATATCATATTTATTATGGCAGCAACCGCAGCTTTACCAATGAGCATTTAGAGAACTATGATCTTATCATTACCAGTTATGGCACTATGCGTATTGACATTGCAGAATTGCAAAAGCACAATTTCCATTATGTTATTCTTGATGAAAGTCAGCAGATTAAAAATCCCGATGCGCAGGTAACCAAAGCGGCGCAATTATTAAAGGCTAAAAATCGTATTATTCTCAGCGGCACGCCTGTTCAAAACAATACTTTCGATCTGTATGCGCAAATGAATTTCTTGAATCGAGGCTTTCTTGGTAACAAAGAATTTTTCAAAACAGAGTTTGCAACGCCTATTGATAAAAACGGCGACAACGAAGCGGCTGCACAACTGCGCAAGCTTATTTATCCTTTTATGCTAAGGCGCACAAAAGAGCAGGTAGCTGCCGATTTGCCCGATAAAACAGAAACAATTTTATGGTGCGAGATGAGCAAAGAGCAGCGTGCTGTTTATGATGAATACAAAAATTATTACCGTCACCAGTTGCTCAATAAAATAGAAGAGGCGGGAATGAACAATGCCGCTATTTATATTTTGGAAGGACTTATGCGTTTACGGCAGATTTGCGATAGCCCGGTTTTGGTAAAGGATGAAGAAGTAGTTACAACAGCCAGCATAAAGCTGGAAGAATTGCTGCGCGAAGTGACAGAAAACACGGGCAATCATAAATTGCTCATCTTTAGCCAGTTTACAGAAATGCTGGCGCTGGTAAGAAATACATTTACAGAAAATAAAATCACCCACCTATATCTCGACGGAAGCACACCCGCAGGCAAACGTAAGGACCTCGTCGATCAGTTTCAAAACGATCAAAACATAAAGGCTTTTCTAATTTCCCTTAAAGCCGGTGGTGTAGGCCTTAACCTCACTGCGGCAGATTATGTGTACCTGATTGACCCTTGGTGGAACCCGGCGGTTGAAGACCAGGCAATAGACCGCACCCATCGCATAGGCCAGACACAAAAAGTATTTGCCTATAAAATGATCTGCAAAGACACCGTCGAAGAAAAGATACTACAGTTGCAGCAAAAGAAAAAATCACTCTCCAAAGAGCTGATAAGTGAAGAAAAAAGCTTCATTAAAAAGCTCACAAAAGATGATGTAGCGTTTTTGTTTAGTTAGGTTTAAGCAAAAAGTAAAAAGGCAAAAAGTAAAAAGTAAAAAGGCAAAAGTAAAAAGGCAAAAGCAAAATTTTAATTTTTTACTTTTTACTTATTCCTCCTGTTCAAAATCGTACACCCGGTGTATCGAAATCGCACACTGCCGCAACTACATTATTATTAATTAATTGATTAACAATTATTAATACCAACGGCATTATATTGGCAGCCAAAGCAGGCAGAAGGAATTAAGGCAATTCTTATTTATTTTGACTTTTGAATTTTTCCTTTTTATTACTAGAAAAAAGAACAAAAAGCACAAGTGAGTGAGGACACAACAAAAGCTGAATAAAGAACAAATGCCGGAAAGAAATTTTCCTGCATAAAACTTACTGCTAAACTATCTTTTATGCTTAAAAATTATTTATAAACTGCAAAGCGCAGTACATACACAACAAACAATTAGTACAAAAACTAAAAAAGTGTAAATAACTCGAAACTGACGAGTTATGACATAACACTTACTGCTTAAAACTTTCTTATGCTTAAAAATTATTTTCAAATTGCCTGGCGAAACCTGGTGAGACACAAAATGTATTCTTCCATTAATATTGTTGGCCTTGCAATAGGCCTTGCTGTTTGTATGCTCATTTTGCTGTATGTGGCACATGAGTCCAGCTACGACAGGTTTCATAAAAATTCCGGCCGTATCTGCTGGGTACAAGCTAAAATAAAAATAGGCACTGACTCTATCTCTGTGCCGTCTATGAGTTATGCCGCTGCCCCCGCAGCAAAGGCGGCAGCGCCTTTTGTCGAAAGCTTTGTTCGCTTTAAAACCGATGATAAAAATACAATTGTTCAAAACCCTGCTTCGCCTTCGCTTAAGTTTACAGAAGATAAATTCTTATTTGCAGACAGCAATTTTTTCAGCTTTTTTTCTTTCCCCCTGTTGCATGGCGCTAAGCAACAAGTATTACAAAATCCATTTACGGTAGTTGTTTCAAAAAAAGCTGCTGAAAAATATTTTGGAACTACAAATCCTGTCGGCAAAATTATTCGTTATAACAATGCTTACAATTTTACAGTAACCGGCGTGGCGGAAAAAGTGCCTTCTAATTCCAGTATTGATTTTGATTTTGTAGCGGCTTTATCCAGTCTTTCGTCCATCAACGAAAAGAAAAATCTCGTAGAATCTCAAACAGTGCAGTCAGGCAACTTTGCTACTTACTTTTTACTTAAAAACTCAAAGAATTTTCATCAACTCGAATATAGCCTCCATCAGCTCTACAAGTCAACAAATAAAGATGCAGCGTTTACTGAAAAGTACACAGCAACTCCACTTACAGAAACACACCTGAATGACAACTATTCAGACTTTTCCAATATAAAATATATAAAAGTATTTCCTTTTGTTGCTGTGCTCATTT
>Ga0181466_1000107_pt2 | contig 22828 bp, 19 predicted proteins | sample InSIn4gowninarea_FD_119078 | JGI IMG/M metagenome (GOLD analysis project Ga0181466, IMG submission 119078) | Clean room microbial communities from NASA Spacecraft Assembly Facility at Jet Propulsion Laboratory, Pasadena, California, USA -... ... | reverse complement strand
TTATTTATTCTATTGGAATTAGGCTAACATTCTTCCTACTAACTAGATTAATCGGGTTGAATAAGGATTAGCTAAAATTAAGTTTCGGTTTTAATGCCCAAAATAGGTAAGTGCAAGTTCAGGTAAAAAAAATAAATTATGAAAAATACTTCTTTTAATCGTAGATAGAATCTTCCTGACTGGCTTAGCATTTCTGAGGCAGATAAACTTCAAAGGTAGTACCTACTCCCATTCGAGAGCTAATCTTCAGGGTTCCGTTTAATTCCTGGATCAGGCTGGCTACTAAAGGTAGACCCAGCCCAAAACCTTCCTCTCCCTGAGTTCCCACAGTGGAAGTAGCTTTGTTTTCCAGGATCTGCTTCATAGTAGCTTCTTCCATTCCGACTCCGGAGTCTTTCACGGCCACATACAAGATATTCTGCTTTTCTTCCCGGAGCAAATCCAAGGTAACGGTGACCGTTCCCTTTACCGGCGTAAATTTAAGCGCGTTGCTGAGCAGATTACCCGTGATCTGCAGTAGCTTATTGTTGGAAAAAGAGAACTCGTTTACGCTCGGATTAGAATCAATCTGAAAAGTGATTTTCTTATTTCGGGCTTTTACCCAGTAGAGCTTTTCAAGCTTTTCCTTCAGCAAAGGCAAAATGATCTTTCCGGCTTGCTGTTCTCCGGTTTCTTTCCCGTCATTCAAAATTTCCTCAGACAAGTCCAGGACGGATTGTGTAGTTTTCTGAATTATGTGCAATGCCTCCAATGCCGCTTTCAAAGTGGTTTTATTTCCGGGCTGAACCATCATCCAGCACAATTCCTGAATGGACCGGATCGGCCCCTGTACGTCATGCATTAGCTTTTTGGGTAATTGGTTAACCTGTTGCAGCTGGTTTTGCAGCGCGTGAACGGTCCGCATGGCTTCCAAATGGTTCACAATCTCCCGGGCAATCAATTTTAGCAGTTCTATTTGCCCCGGAGCTAAAGAAGTAATCTTGGAATCCAAAACACAAAGCGCTCCCACATTATAGCCTTCTTTACTAGTAAGGGGAACCCCCAGGTAATAACGAAGGTCCGGCCGCTGGGTGAGGAAAACTTTATCCTGAAACTTACTATCAGCCGCCAGATTAGTTACCTCCAGGTAATCAGAACCTGTAAGGGTATACTCACAGACGGATTCTTCCCGGGAGAAGGAGCCCAGCGCTAATCCGTGGCTAGCCACCGTCCTCTGGGTATGAGAATCAATCAGGTTAATCAGGGAAATAGAAGTTCCTGCTACCCGGCTGGCCAGTAAAGTAAGATCTGAAAGGCGTTCTTCCAAATGAGTATAATCTAAATCAAATTTCGCTAAATTGTTCACCCGCTCCCATTCCCGGGAGAAGGCTGGCTCTGCTGATAACATCTATCCGTTTCTGTTGTAGTACTAGCAACTCATTTAAGCTAGTATTTTGCCAAAACGAATTGTACCTAGTTTGTTTTTACTTATTCTTTTTTGTCTTCTATTACCAACAGAAGAGCCTAAGTTAAGTGCTAATCTGGTGATTGGAGCCAGCTTAAAGCGGATTCTACATCCAGAAAAAAGTCCAGATAGAATAACTTTTTTCCTCGGAAGGAAGCTGTAGAGCGGTCGTGAATCGGGCCTTGATCCGTCATGATTAAAGTTTCGGGTTGTAAAACAATAGTCATCCGTTGCAACTTGCCGCCTTTTAGTAAAGGTCGCATCTTAGCGTACATCCAGTGCTGATCGGCTTGGTACAGGTACAAGATTCGGCGGGAATCAGTTAACCAGTACCTGGTTTTATGTTCCAGTGCCAGCACAATGGCTCGCCGGTAGCCTTGCCGGTACTGCATACTGCTGGGCTGTTGTTTCCAGACTAAACGCAATAAAGATAAACTTAGATCGAGATAAATAGTAATCACTTCATCTTCATAGACCTGACGGGTAGTAGAGGTATAAACCATGCTGGTAGAATCTCGTGTCAATTAGATTATTAGGAAAGATACTAAATAGGAATGAGAGGCGTAACAAACCGGTTTTAACAGCTTATATAACTACTTAAAATTATAACCCGTAACTAAAATAATCCTATCTATTTCTATTTATAATACATTATATACGTTATATAACAATAAAGCCTTTTAGCAACTTCTCCTGGGTAATTTAAACCTCCGCTAACCTAGCATTCCTTTACATATTATTCATTAATTTATTAACCAGAACCTAGGTAGTCCAACTCTGATCTGATTATTTTTCTTCACCGGGTAAACTTTCTTCGGACGAGTAAATCAAAGCTTGGTTTTTTTTAATTAAGCAACTTATACTCCTGAAAAGTAGAGGCTGGTATACTGAACCTGGATTAGATTAGTCGGAAAGTTTAGATCTGCTCTTTTATGCAAACCAGCAAGTTTATTCTTTTTCAAGCTACCTGCAGAATAGCGGCCACAGTTTCCGGGGCTAAGGGTTTGTTTAAAAAACTTACCACGTTGGTGTAAGCCGTGGAGCGTTGCCGGTCCAGCTCGCTGGTCGAAGAAGTTAAGATATACACTTTATGGTGGCTGTTTTGCGCCATCATTCCTTCCAGAAACTGCCACCCATCCAGTACTGGCATGTTTAAATCCAAAAAAATCAGCGTTGGATTTATTTCATCCAGGATACTCAATGCTTTTTGTGGGTCTGTATAATCGCAAACCTGCAAACTCGCATCCACGTTACTGATTACTCTCTTGGTAACAAAATTGTTAATCATGTTGTCATCCACTAACATCACGGTTTTCATAATAAATTTAAGCTCTAAACGTTATTTATTCTATTGGAATTAGGCTAACATTCTTCCTACTAACTAGATTAATCGGGTTGAATAAGGATTAGCTAAAATTAAGTTTCGGTTTTAATGCCCAAAATAGTAGCTAAGGTATTGAGCATGTTTACTAAATCTGCCTGAACGGTAACTCCTGCACTTCCGGCCCGGTAAAACTTTCCTGCAAAAGTTTCTCAAAATTACGGTTGGTTTCTCCGGATTTTAAAGCCGCTTTGATGACCAGCTTAATGGCAGATGAATAGCTATTCGGCAACAAAGGAGCATCTAAGTTTTTCCGTTGCTTTAAAATCTGGATCTTCGCTAACCATGCTACTCCTGCTATCGACAAACAAGCCAGCGGCGTGGGCGCAGTACGCACAACCGCGTTCTTTGGAAACATTGGAACTAATGAACTGCTTAAAATATTAGGTACTTCTCCTTCAATCAGGGTAGCGTGTAATTTGGCCCCGTTTCCCCGCAGTAAGATAGCATTGCGACTCTGGCATTTCAACCAGTTCAGGGCAAACGGCAGTTGTAAAATCCGCAGGGTTTCTTCGTAAATCGCTTTTACCGCCGAATCTGTTTCCGGATAAGGTACATTTTTAAATCTGGTATTGAGCAAAGTAGCTGTGGTTGGCATATAGCGTTTTTAAGTAATTCATGGTAGATTAGTAAGAATGATACCATTTTTAGTGAAATACAGAGTAAAGCCGCCCTTTTTACAAGAGTATCGTTCTTAGTACCAGAGTTTTATTTGATAAATACCACAGAAGATCAACTAGTCCTGACTTTCTCATCAGACTTATTATTAGGAGCCAGAACCCAAAAAAGACAGAAGAATAAGTAAAACGCCATGGTATCTGGGCAGTAGTGCTGACCCAAATATTACCACTTATTTCCAACGATGCCTATTAGCATTGTAGTGGGTTTAGCCCGCATGCTGCATGCCTGACTGGCGCTTTATGGTAGCTACCGCAGGCGGTATCATTTTAATTATTCTAAATACTTATTTGGGAAATGATATGGCCCGATTAAAAACCGGTTATTCATTGTTACCGCTGTTGGTGTGGTAATGCCGGTTAGCTATTTACCTGTACAGCACTATAAAACCAGATCTGATAATAGTAGCAAAAGTTTAAAGGGCTGATAAACTAACTGGTAAGATTATCTACTTTCCAGAGACTCTGCTTTCTTGGTTTTAATTAATGAAAAAACAATACTGATAGTAATGATAAGCGCAATGACGATTAAAGAAATAAAAGTTGGGACCTGGAAAACATCTACCATTGCCATTTTTAAACCCACAAATATTAAGATAACGGCTAAACCGGTAGAAAGATAAACAAACCGGTGAATCACGTGGGCGAGGGCGAAATAAAGCGACCGCAGGCCCAGAATGGCAAAAACGTTGGACGTATACACAATAAATTGGTCTTGGGTAATGGCCAGGATAGCGGGAATGCTATCCACCGCAAAAATAAGGTCTGTCGTCTCAATAAGAATGAGCACCAGAAACAAAGGCGTCGCGTAGGTCTTGCCGGCTTGCGTTACAAAAAACTTATCTCCCTCTAATTGATCTATAACGGGCATTATCTTTCGGAAAAACTTAATGACGGGATTTTTCTCCGGCTCCATTTTTTTGTCTTTTTCCGTAAACATTTTGTAGCCGGTATATATCAGAAAAACCCCAAAAAGGTAAATAGTCCAATGAAATTTTTCGATTAAGGCCACCCCGGCAAAAATAAAAATAACGCGCATCAGCAGGGCACCCAGAATACCCCAGAATAAAACCTTATGTTGGTAGATAGCTGGTATTTGAAAGTAGTTGAATACCAATACAAACACGAAAATATTATCGACACTGAGTGATTTTTCTATCACGTAGCCCGTTAAAAATTCCACCGCTTTGTGTTCGCCAAACCAGTAATAAATAAGGCTATCAAAAATCAAGGCCAGGCAAATCCAAACGCCGGACCAGGTTAATGCTTCTTTAACCGACACTACATGCGCTTTGCGATTAAAGACACCCAAATCCAAGGCCAACATGAGAAGTACGAAAACATTAAATCCGATCCAAAACGAGGCATTTACTTCCATTACTCCAGTTTTTTGATGTTATTACGATAAATTAACCAAGTAAGGTGTGCTGAAAAAGACGGACCGTAAATTTGCTTAATGGTTGAAACACCTTTATTCAAATTTAATCGGACTTACGTACTTTAGGCAGGAATGCCTTCTTACGTTATTATGAGGCCTACCAGTGTACTAAAAAATTTTGGTTAGAGCATCTTTTTTTCCAAAAACGCTATTTTGCATTAGTTTGGCATTAAACGAACCAAAATAAGACTTTTTAAAAGCATTGTCATACAGATTGTCTATCCGAGTTATACGCTGAATATTTCTGCGGGTATCAGGTCCACTTTTAAAGGCATTGCCCGCATATTGTTCACCGCCCTCCTGATGAATAATCAAGCCTTACTGAACGGATCGGTTCAGATAAAACCTTTAAAAACAACTATTGCGAGTTCTTCTTGCCTATCATGAGTTAATAACTACCCAGTTAAGCGGCGCGAGTACAAATCTATTCCTAGGGTCAGGTACAGAAAACTTTTATTCGCCGAGGCGCTATAACCTGATTAAGCGCAATAAAAAGAGGTTACTTTAATAACATATTAGCATCAATGGGATACGAGTGGCAGTATCGGTACGGGGAACAAAGCTTGGGGGCTGGATGGCCCTGAGCAGGTGGAGCGGCAGCACTTGGTGAACCTAACCGGGTAAGAGCCAAATTTTGATTTCTCTTGCAACTTTGCCGCGAGGCTTCACTATTTCTTCGTCTGGATGGGCTAAGTTAAGCAACTCAACTGGCCGTATTTACCTAAGCATCTCACACCACTACCCCCGGCTCTAAGAGCTTCAACCCGAAAGCTTTATAAAAGGAGAAAATTTACCAGATGCCCTGTTTTGGTAACCTGCTCCTTAAATTGGAGTATGAAGTACTGCCTTCGGTTTTTGTTGTAGAACATTTTGTTTTATTTTAACGGCTAATTAAGTAGGGCAGTAGTAAATAACTATTTTGTTTTAAATTTATTAGCATGAAGTTCCAACTGCCTTTGCCTCTGTGGACCATCGTTGCCCCTGTTTTTGCCTGGCTGGCTTACGCCGGCCTAGCTTTAGGAGGGGGAGGTGCCTATTTGATATTACTGGCAGTTGCTTTAATCGGCGGCGTATTAGCGGCCGTGTACCACGCCGAAGTGGTAGCGCACCGCGTGGGCGAGCCATTTGGCACCTTAGTGCTGGCTATTGCGGTTACCGTTATTGAGGTTTCGCTCATTGTTTCTTTAATGCTGGCGGGTGGCCCCGAAACCACGGCCCTGGCCCGCGATACCGTATTTGCCGCTGTGATGATTATCCTGACCGCCATAGTAGGTTTATGCCTGGTAGTAGGTGGCGCCCGTTATAAAGAACAGGTTTTTGGAATCCACGGGGTAAGTGCGGCTTTGGTTACCCTTACGGCAATATTAGTGCTGACGTTAATTTTGCCAAATTATACCACTAGTATTGCGGGTCCGGTTTTTAACTACCTGCAACAAGGCTTTATCGCGATTGTTTCTTTAATTCTATACGGCACGTTTGTGCTCGTGCAAACCGTGCGGCACCGGGACTTCTTTTTACCGCCGGAAGCCACTAACGACGAAGACGCGCACGCGGCCCCGCCCTCTAATAAAATAACTGCCCTAAGTTTCTTGCTGCTGCTGGTTTGCCTGGGGGTGGTGGTTTTACTGGCCAAAGCGCTTTCGCCGAGTATCGAAGCCGGCGTAGTAAGTGTGGGCGCGCCTAAATCTTTGGTCGGGGTTATTATTGCCGCGGTAGTTCTGCTGCCCGAGGGGCTGGCGGCCTGGCGGGCGGCTAAAAATAACCGCTTGCAAACGAGCCTTAACCTGGCGCTTGGCTCTGCTCTGGCCAGCATTGGGCTTACTATTCCGGCTGTAGCTGTTCTGTCATCCTTCACCGGTTTAACCATTACGCTGGGCATTGATGTAAAATCTACCGTGTTGTTAATATTATCCCTGATTACCATTATGCTGTCGCTTTCTACCGGACGCACCAATATTCTGCATGGCATAGTGCTTTTAGTCATATTCGCGGTTTATTTGTTTACCATTATTGTGCCTTAACTGCAGGAAAAATGAGCAGAAAAAAGGTGCCTGGCCCAGTAGCCATAAACGGGAAGCTAACAGATAAGCTTTAATAATTTTTGCGCTTTTTTATGTTACCCTGCCTGGCTTTTTGTTCCATGCGGTTCTTCCGGACAGAGATGATGGCTATTTTGGAAAGGGCGAAAAAACTATTTAAGAGGGTTTTCTCAGCAAAATAGAACCAAGTTCCGTTATACTATTCTATAAAAGCAGTTGCCATACTATTACCTTTACCCTCTGACTTATACAGTTTATTTGAATGTCTAATCTTTATTCTCCGCCGGAAAATCTGTTAGCGGTCTTTAATTCTTTGCCCGGCGCCTACTTATTACTTTCCCGCGATTTAATTATTGAAGCCGTGTCGGATGCTTACCTGGAGGCAACCCTCACGAAAAGGGAAGATTTAATTGGCCTTACTATGTTTCAGGCTTTTCCCGACAATCCCGAGGCACCGGAAGCTAGAGGCACAACTAATTTGCGGGCTTCTTTAGAACAAGTATTAGCTACAGGTAAACCCCACGAAATGGCCCGGCAACACTACGATGTGCCCAATCCGGAAAAACCTGGTCACTTTGTGGAACGCCACTGGTTACCCCGCAACACCCCGGTACTGGATGCGCAAGGCCAAGTTTACCAGATTATTCATTCGGCCGTAAACGTGACCGACGCAGTTTTGGCCGAAAGAAACATATACCAGAGCCAGTCCCGGGAGCAGGCCGCTCACGCGCAAGCCGATCTCCAAGAGCAGCAACTGCATAATATCTTAATGCAAGCGCCCGCTTTAATCTGTATTTTTCAGGGACCAGAGCACGTTTTTAAACTGGTAAATCCGCCTTATCAGCAATTAGTGGGTGAGCGCCCATTAGTCGGGAAACCAATTGCGGAAGCCATGCCGGAACTAGCCGGGCAACCCATCTTCGGCTTATTAGATGAAGTATACCGAACCGGGAAACCCTTCCAGGCTCATGAGATGCTGGTGCAACTGGACCATGATAACTCGGCCGGCGAACTAGGCCAAAACTATTATAATTTCATCTACCGAGCTACGCGCAATTTAGCCGGCGAAGTAGATGGAATTATGGTCTTTGCTTATGAAGTAACGACCCAAGTAGAGGCCCGCCGGCAGATAGAAGTGGGCCTGCAAGAGGTGCAAAATCTGAACGAAGAATTGCAAGTCATTAACGAAGAATTGCAAGCTACGAACCAGGAACTTACCTCCACCAACGAAGAATTGCAACAGGCTCAACAAGCCCTCCAGGAACTTAATCATAATCTGGAAGCTTTAGTAGTCGATCGAACCCAAGCTCTGCAAAAGGCTTTACGGGAAACGCAACTGCAGCGGGAACAATTACGCGAACAGCAAAATCAACTCCAGCAAATTTTAGGACAGGTGCCCGCCGCCATTGCGACTTTAGTCGGGCCCGAACACCGCTATAATTTCTTTAATGATCCTTATCAGGCCCTTTCGGGTAATCGCACCCATTTAGGGCTCACCGTGGCCGAAGTATTTCCGGAAGTGGTGGAGCAAGGCTTTATTGGTTTGTTAGATCAGGTGTATGCTACTGGCATACCTTTTCAAGGAAGCGAAACACCTGTTCGGCTTTATGACCCCAACACAGGTAAGCCAGAGCAACGGTACGTTGATTTTGTCTACCAGCCCCTTCAGAATGATTTCGGAGAAATTCAAGGGACTCTGGCCTTTATCGTGGACGTTACCGAGAAGGTAGCAGCCCGCCAGCGGGCTGCTACCTTACAGGCCGAATTACTGGCGAATGCCCAGAAGATGGCCCAGGAACGCGAAACGTTTTACCAGGTATTTGAGATGACTCCCGCCGCCATTTGCATTCAACGGGGACCGGAGCATCGCTATGAGTACTTCAATGCCGCCTATCAAGCCTTTTTCCCGGGCAGGCAGCTTCTGGGCCGGACGGTAGCGGAAGCCTTACCCGAAACCGTACCCGCGGGTTTTGCCGGGCTGCTGGATCAGGTCTACCAAACGGGAGAAACTTATTTTGGCCACGAATCCCCGCTCCTGCTGGAACAGCCCGAGGGAAAGCCTCCAAAACAAATGTACTTTACTTTTACTTACCAGGCTTTCCGTGAGAACGGCCAGATAGTGGGCATTTCTACTTTTGCCTACGATGTTACCCAGCAAGTGCAAGCGCGTCAACAACAAGAAGCGCAGCAACAGCAACTGCAAGCTCTTTTCGAGCAAGCCCCCGTCGCTATTGCTATGCTGCGCAATCCGGAATACGTGATTGAAGTAGCTAACCCCCGGGTAGCGGCTTTGTGGGGTCGTACGCCGGATCAGGTATTAGGCAAAGCCTTGCTGGAAGCCCTGCCGGAGATACGCGACCAAGGCTTCCGGGAGGTGTTGGACGAAGTAGTGCGCACCGGTACTCCCTTTGTGGCCAACGAAGTAGCAACCATGTTACCGCGCAATGGCCATTTAGAAAAAATATACTTAAACTTTGTTTACCAACCTTTGCAGGATGAGCAGGGACGGGTGATGAGTGTAGCCGCCGTGGCGACGGACGTGAGTGAGCAGGTAGCGGCCCGCCAGCAATTAGCTCAAGTTAACCAGGAACTTACCGCTAGTATTGCGCAGCTCGATCAAGCCAACCAGCAGCTTACCCGAACCAATGTGGACTTAGATAATTTTATTTATACGGCCTCGCACGATTTAAAAGCCCCTATTCTCAACATTGAAGGTTTGATGGAAGCTTTGCAAAATCAATTACCACCAGATATTTTACAAGTCGAAGATGTCCAGTTTACGCTGCATTTAATGCGGAATTCGGTGCAACGCTTTAAACGCACCATCGGGCATTTAACGGAAGTAACGAAGCTGCAAAAAGAATATAACCTGGAAGCTACACCCGTAAATTTAGCGGCGGTAATTGCCGAGGTGCAATTGGATCTACTCAACGACATCAATGCGGCCCAAGCCCGGATCGAAGTGGATGTATCGAACTGTCCTACGATCCAATTCTCGGAAAAGAACTTGCGGAGTATCATCTATAATTTACTCTCCAACGCGCTCAAGTATCGCTCCCCCTTACGGACTCCTCTTAGCCGGGTACACTGTTCCATAACGGACAAATACCAAGTACTTACAATAGCCGATAACGGTTTAGGCATGGACTTAACTGGTAATCCGAAACTTTTCACCATGTTCAAGCGACTGCACAATCACGTGGAAGGATCCGGGATTGGCTTATACATGGTGAAGAAAATAATCGAAAATGCCGGTGGTAAAATTGAAGTGCAAAGTACCGTCGACCAAGGCTCAACCTTCCAAATATTCTTTCCGCTATTTTAAAGAAACCAAAAACGCTGCTTAGTAACAATACGCCCTATAAAAAACCAGATGACAAAAATTACTGGAGTTGCTACCTTTGACAGGAGGGGAAAAGATAGGCCGATTTGATGAAAGTATTAAATTTGATTAGATGATTAGCCGCGTATTCGATTCTTCCTTTAAAAGAATGGCTGTGGAGCTTTCTTATGCTAAAGGCTGAAGTAAAAGAGGCTGCCCTTGCGTTGGGCATAGATCCAGGCCGTATCAGTAAATGGCGGCAACAGCAACAAGGCTTAGGCGAAAAACCTCCGGTAGGGCTAAGTAAAGAGCAAAAGGAGATCCGCAGGCTCCAACGAGAATTAAAGGAAGCCCCGTTGGAGCGGGATATGGACCCAATGCTGACGCACGTCTGCGGGTCAAAAAAGGCAGTGAGCATCTTCTCCAGGGGAGACGGGCGGTATTCGGATTCATAAAAGCGCCCCGGCATCAATTCCCCACCAGAGAAGATGTGTCAGCTGCTAAGGGTAAGCCGCAGTGGCTATTATTACTGGCTCCAGCATCCGGTTGGCTTAAGCGTGGCAAGAGAACAGCAAATACTGGTTTCCATTAGAAAAGTTTATCAGCAGCGTAATTGCCGCTATGATAGCCTCAGAAGAACAGTAGACCTTCGGGAACAAGGCATTGCAGTCTCCCGGCCATGCGTGGCTCGGCTCATGCGAAAACACGGTATCCGCCGCATTATCCGCGTACAGACCACCGATTCTAATCATGGCCATGCCTGAGCAGGAAATTAGCTGAATCGGGAGTTTGCTACTTCCAGGCTGGCCGAGAAATGGGTTTCTGATTGGACCTACATCAAAACCCAAGAGGGTTGGCTTTATCTAAGGACCTGGCGGACCGGAAGGTAGTGGGTTGGGCGGACCTCAAATAAGATTTGATCTTAGGTCTAAGTGAGACGATGGCAGCGGAAGCAACCCGTGTAGCTGCCTGGCGGATGGCTGTCAAGAACCGCCCTGTAACCCAATCGCTGTTGTTTGACTCCGACCGGGGGTGCAATATGCCTGTGAGCAGTTCCGAAACCAGTTAAAAGGCAAGCCAGTGCGGCAAAGCAGGAGTCGGAAAGGAAATTGCTCTCGACAATGCAGTTGTCGAAAGCTTCTTTAAAACAATAAAGACCGAATTAATCTACCACCGAAAGTTTATCACCAGGAAAGAGGCCTGGCTGGCAATTTTTGAGTATATCGAGAGTTGGTACAACAGAAAAAGGAGGCATTCAGCTTTGGGTTATCGGACGCCTTGCCCCTTTGAAAGTCTATACCTTGAAAATAATGTAACTGCCTAAAAAAAGCCTCCAGTAAACTGTTGCAATTCCACAATGGAGCTGTTAAACCAATCCAGTAACTAAAACAGCATTGTTCTACCATTGCATTTTACATAAAAGCAATTATAAGAAAATTATAAAAGGTTCTTTTAGCGCAGTTAATGCCTTACCACTAAAAACTGGTGAAATATGGAAAGAGTATGCAACCAGTTGTCTCTTTTTGAGATCTCTAGAGTAAGCTTTAATTAAATAAAATGAAGAATTTACTAGTTACTTTTCTCGCTATTTGTACTTTACTGTCTTGTTCCAAGCAAGAGGATTTGGATCAGAATCAATTAGCACCTAAGCAAGTGGTGTTTGATGCCGAAAAATACCCCCAGAAGTGGCAACTTGTGAAAATGAACGGGTCCATTCCCAATTCCGAAACAACGGGTGCTGCTATGGAATGGCAAGAATATTATCTACTAAATTCCGATGGCACTTTTAAAAAGTTGCGGGAGAGGGATGGTGCTCTAACGGAAGTATCGGGAACCTATGTTTATGAGGACCTAAAAGATGGGAAGTACCTGATTCTTACCTATGGCGCTAACAACAGCCTGATTGGTAGCTGTACCTCTTCTGAGTTAAAAGAAACATTATGGTTAAAACCAGGCAATAAGCTCTGGAGCACCTGGTCTTATTGTGATGGCCCGGGATTGGAATATCAAGGGGAGAATGTGGCAGATCCAGCACAAAATTAAAAACTCCTCTTTCGCTCATTTTCAAGCGGGGATTTATAATAATCCATTGCGTTAATAGAAGAAGTTACTAGAAGTAGTAGTCTGTTCTATTTAACCTACTGGTCATTGTAAGCAGTAGTTTTTTTATAAAATCTTCCGGTACTTCCGCTCTTATTAATATAAATTGTTTCTTTTGTTATTTACATTAATGAATCTATATATTATATTCGTTAGTAGTGGAAGACGTATATAGTAATCAGTACTTTGGGAATGGCATTCCCCCAATCTACTCACAATTCTGAGCCAAAAGAATGATAAAGCCCGTACTTTTGTATTTTCCCTTCATGATCTTACTGTTGCTATCCGGCTGTGAGAAAGATCCATTAAATGAGCCTTGTGCCGGTAACTGCATTACCATAACCGGTGATATTACGACGGAACTCAATCCAGCTTTACCAGCCGCGGGGGTTAAACTAAAGCTTTCCTGGGGAAGGCCTAGTGTTAGTTTTTTTGGTAGTCCCCACCGCGATATTGCCGTCACTACTTCCGATAAAGCTGGTCACTATGCGTTTAAGTTTACCCCCAAGAGCCATGAATTAGAGGGAGGTGGATATGAGATAGAAATTTCTAAAAAAAATTATTTCTCCAATCGAGCGAGCTTTTATGATATTACTCGCGGAGATACGGTGGTGAACCAAGACTTCCATATTGCCCGGAAAGGAATGGTCCGCGTTAAAATCTTAAACTTTCCCGTTAACTCCTTACACGATAGTATCAACATAGCAACCTCTTACTCCAGTTATCCAGTACCTTGGACGGGAACGGTTAATTACGACTTAAAAGGACAAGCCTTAAGCCCAATTGCTTTTAACGTGTTAGAATTTACCAGTGAAGTAGCCGCCAATCAGTACACTTACTTTAATATTCTGCGCATTAAAAATGGTCGTAAACAGTTCGAAAAAGACAGTATTTTTAATAAGGCCGGCCAAGAAAATAGCTACTTATATAACTATTAAGAATCACTCTGTTATTCAATCTCTAATCTTTTAGCGGCTGAGTAGATGCCTTTTCGCTCCTAGCAATCACCCCCCCTTTTATGAAAGATATATTAAACAAAATAATAAGGGGACGGATCCGGTTCCTAGTTCTTAATCTCCTGGTTTGGATCAGCTTAACTGCTTGCTCCAAAGAAGACCTGGGGGAGCAAACTACTGTAAGAGGGCGAGTAGCCGATAATTTTAGAGGAGTAAATATTAGTAATTACAAAATTGTGCTGGTGAAGAGCTGGAATCAATGCCGGAATTTTAAATGTGGCTTGGCTTCGGAAGAAATTGCTACTACTTATACCGACCAGAATGGCGATTATTCGATCACCTTTAACTACAAAGCCAAAGCAGGAGAATCGTATAGTTTTTACGAACAGTACTACGGAGATCCTTATTATCCGGAGTATGCCACCCCCATCAAAATCTATGGGGGAACAACCAACACGATCAATATCAATGCTTGGAAACCAACTGCGTTAAGATTAAACGTGGAGGTGCTCAATAACAACCATGCTCCCTTGATGATTAGAAATGAAGTGGAGGAGAGTAACGCCTCGATGTTTGGCAGTGAGAATATCTATGAAGAAAATATTACAAAAACCTATACTCTCCGGTCAAAACCTAACCGAGCTATTAAAATTATATTCTGGTACTATACGGGTCCTAACTCGGCACGTATACTTCACGAAAAAACTTTTTTGTATCATACTACTTTAGCAGATGTTCATCCGTTGAACTATACCATTGATTGTTCTACTTTTTAACCGGCCAATAACTGCACTCGCCACACTTGCAATCCATGGTTAATACTTTGAATTAATCGTTCAGTTTAAAATAAGATTAGTTATCAGGATATTTTAAGCTTGCATTTACTCAGGTATTATCCCTGGTTGGTACCAGTTACTAGTTGGTGCCAAAGAAAGAAATAGGGGGCATTCACTTTGTCGCAAATACCCCTGAAACTGTCGGATTCATACCTGCTAGAAGTTTCGAAAATCTCTTTTCTTTGTAGAAACGAAACACTTCTAAAGTTATGCGTACTGCGAAAATCACCAAAATTATTTACTGGACTACGACCGGCATCATCTTTTTGTTCGAAGGTGTGATGCCAGCGCTCACCTCCCACACGGATCTAGCTGTCGAAGGAATCCGGCATTTAGGCTATCCGGATTACTTCCGGGTCATGCTCACCATTTTCAAAGTAGCCGGCGCTTTAGCCTTAGTACTGCCTTTTGTAACAGGACGCTTTAAAGAGTGGGCCTATGCTGGTTTTGGCTTTACCATGATCGCGGCTTTTATCAGCCACGGCGTAGTTGATGGCTTTCACGGGCAAACCTTTTTTCCGCTAATCATTTTTGCTATCCTGGCCACTTCTTACTTTTCCTATCACCAACTTAGCAAGTTGCCCCCGTCCGATTTTAAATCTGCTGCATCCACCAAGTATGCCGTTTCCAGCTTATCTTGATAACATGAAAAGACGGGTAAAGCACCGACAATTGCAGAGAACTAGCCGGTCCAGAAAGATTTACACCGAATGAGCAACTAAAGCCAGGAGGTTAGACTGTTGTATGGCGGTACCCTGAACGCAGATAGTTGTAATTAAGAAAAAAACAAACTAAGAATTACCAAATATGGCCCTTATTAATCCCCACATTAACTTCAACGGTAATGCCGAGGAAGCATTCCAGTTTTACCAATCCGTATTTGGCGGAGAATTCGCAACCATCATCCGCTTTCAGGATATATTTAGTCCAGAAAATCCCGTAGCTGAAAAGGAGGCTCATAAGATCATGCACATTGCTTTGCCCATTGGGCAGAACTTGTTAATGGGCAATGATGTGCCAGAAAGGATGGGAAGAGTAAATGAGCAGGAAAACAGGTCCAAGATAGTGATTAGTGCCAAAAGTCGAGAAGAAGCCGACCAATTATTCCATGGCCTTTCCGCTGGCGGAAATGTGGAAGTACCCATTGACGAGAGTCCTTGGGGTTCTTATTTTGGCATGTTTCGCGACAAATTCGGGATTGAATGGATGGTAGATTTTATCCCGAATAGAACGGACCCAACAATCTAAACACCACGGCAATCACAGGAAAAAGTACAACTGAAAAGATGTACTTTTTCTTTAAGCCCCATAAAGTCTAAGTATTATCGGCTTTTCTTTCTTCTGTTTTCTTCTTCCGGCCGCGGTAACCGCCTCTTTTTTTAACCTTCAGTTCCCCGGAACGGGCTTGATGTACCAGGTTCTCTAATTTGGCTAAGCCTTCTTTTTGGCTGGCCACATAACGTTCCAGACTGGTCGTTAAAGCTTCTAAAAACTCTTTGTTCTATTGCGTTTCCTGAAGTGTCTGGACGATTTCAGGAATGTTTGCTTCTTTGGCCATATAACTAGAGTTGTTCTAGCACCAAATAGGTCGATCGTAAACTAGAAAACGGTACCAACTAACCCAGCCCAGCAATCATCATCTCAACTTGAATAATGAGATGGTCTTTTAAGATAGATATTCTCAAAAAAGACCTGGTGCGACCAGGTCTTTTTCTTGCTCTTTTTTCCGTCTTTTCCTGAGACGTTTACGCAATCTCTTTCCGGACTAGGCAGAGAAGATAGGGAGCTAAGTTTTAAAATCAATCATACAAGCAATATTCCATTTTAGACACTGATAATTAAAACTGTTAGAGCCTAAATGCAAGTATTATAAGAGCTTTTCTCGCACTTTGTATTCTTCTAGGTCGATTAATGAATGGTATTTACGAATCAATTCTTCATCAAAATCCGAATGGCAGTTTATTTGAGTAAGCATTTGTCGCTGCTCTTCTAATAGTTCTAAATAAATGCTGTGATATCTGGACAACTCTGACTCCAGAGAGGTTTCAAGTTCTTCAGAATCTTGTGTAAGAAAGTTTAAGTCAATTTGCAGTTTAACAAATAAGTTGTTTACATATGCATTTTGCACCCGCTCTTTACCGTACTTCCCCTCTAAGAGTTGAAGCGACGATTGTGCTAGTTTCTTTTGAATAATTGACTCCTGCTTATTTTCAGAAATAACAGCGTACTTATCTTTTAGTTTAATCTTCTGGATCAACCAGGGAAGGGTTAATCCTTGAAAAACCAGAGTAACCAAAATGACAATGAAAGTAATAAATAGAATCAGGTTCCGATAGGGAAAAGGTTGTCCTTCCCGGATAATTAAGGGTATGGAAAGTGCCGCCGCCAATGACACTACCCCGCGCATCCCGGCCCAGCCAGAAATCAGGGGCAATTTCCAGCCAGGATTAGGATCGGCAACCGTGATAAAACGACTCATAAACCGGGTAAAGACAGAAGCACCAAATGCACACACCAGCCTAGAAAGTATAAGGGCTATAGAGATGATTAATCCATACCCAATTGCCTTGGTTAAACTAATATCTCCCAGTTGTTGAACAACAGAAGGCAATTGAAGCCCAATGAGTAAAAAAATTAAGCCATTTAGTACAAATACAAGGCTGGTCCAAACATTTACTCCTTCCATCCGACTTCGATAGTTAAGCATACTCTGTCGCTTACTGGATAAAAAAAGACCGCCACTCACTACCGCCAGTACTCCTGAATAATGAAAGTGCTCGGCAAAATAGTACATGCAGTAGGGGGTTACCAGCGTTAAAACAATTTCAATACTGGTCGTAGTCGGCAGCCACCGATGAATGCCATAGAATAACAATCCAACGAAAAGGCCAATCATTGTTCCCATAAAAATAACCAGGAAAAAACTGGTAGCTGCTTCTTGCAAATGAAATTGCCCGGTGATAACAGTTGCCAAGGCAAAGCGGAATACTATCAAGGAAGAAGCATCGTTGAGCAGGCTCTCCCCTTCAATAATGCTAACCAGCGACTTTGGCGCGTTTACCTGACGCATGATCGTGGTGGCAGAAATAGCATCCGGGGGTGAGATAATTCCTCCCAACAAAAAGCCTAGCGCTAATGTAAAGCCCGGAATGAAGGCACTTGATATAAAGGCAATAACACAGGAGGTAATAATGACAACGGGAAAAGCAAAACTGGTAATTACCCGCCTCCACTTGTAAAACTCCTTCCAGGAAGTTTGCCAGGCCGCTTCATAAAGGAGAGGAGGTAAAAAAATCAAGAAGATTAATTCGGGGTCAATAGTTACGTGAGAAAACAAAGAAGTCAAACTGAGCACCAATCCACCTAATACCAACACAATCGGGTAAGCCAGTCGTAGCTTATTGGCGATCATAACTAGCATCAGGATAATCAGAATAAGGTAAAGGTATTCAATAAACAGGCCTTGCATTAGGTGATTATTTATATAAAATTATGAAAGCCCGGACCCGGGCTTTCATAAGGTTGTTTTGCAGTGTATTTAAACTAAAAATTAAGCTGGTTAAGGATTAAATTTGTTTTTACCGGGTATTACACGGATAAATTTTTCAGGAATCTTACTAGATTTTGTAATTATTATGAGCGCATTTTCCTGGTTACTTATTCAGACTGTCGGCTACCGTTGTAGAAGTATCACTCATCATGACTCCTACTGGATTGGTGGAATCAGAGGTTGCCGGAGGAGTGGTGCTATTTACTTCTGTAGTGCTGTCTGAACCAGCAGAGCTTTCACCACTTTTTCCGCAGGCTGTGAATACACCCGCTATAGTAAGGACTAATAAAAACTTTTTCATATTAATTTTTTTATTTAAAGTTTGTTGCCTTTATACCAGTGGCTTTTTTCCCTGAAGAAAAGGCTGAGTATATTCCCGCTCTCCTGTTGCCTTATATAATGCATTAGCCAACGCCGCAAAAATGGGTGGGAATAATGGCTCACCCAGTCCAGTAGGATCTGCTTCACTTTTTACGAAATAAATTTCAATTGCCTTTGGGGCCTCGCTATGCCGGATCATGCGATATTTGTCGAAGTTATTTTTCTGGGGGACTCCCTCCTGAAACGTCATCTCGCCATAGAGGGCATTTCCGATCCCATCTATCATTCCACCTTCTCCCATATTCGTGGCGGCATCCGGATTCACGACCACCCCGCAGTCCACGGCCGCATATACTCTCTTAATAATGGGTTTGTTTTCTTTCATGGTTAAATCAATTACTTGGGCCACATAGGTATTGTGACAAAAGTAAGCCGAAACTCCCCGGTGAACGCCGTTTTTAGCTTGTTTCCAGTTAGACTTGTCTCTGACTAATTTTAATACGCCGGCATACCGTTCCGCGTCATAATCGTTTTCCTTTCCTACTGGCTTATTCTTGGCGCGATCTAATAGTTCCAGGCGAAAGTCAATCGGATCTTTACCCGCTAGTTCCGCCACTTCATCCAGAAAGGACTGCTCCACGGCACCCAGAAAATTAGACCGGGGTGCCCGAAAGGCCCCAATGGTAATGTTGGAGTCCAGCATCCACTCTTCAGCCTGGTAATGATCCACGGCACCAGCTGGAAAACGGTTTTGGGAGAAGCCCAGCGGACTTTCGGGAATACCCCCGGCTTTCACCTGATACGCGATCAAATTATTATTTTCATCCAGGGCCGCTGTATACGTAGCCGTATACGTGGGCCGGTAAATACCGTAGGTCATATCATCTTCCCGGGTATAAACCAGCTTAACAGGGGCTTTAACTGTTTTCGAAATAACAGCAGCTTCCACCAAATGATGGCCGTAAGCTCTTTGCCCAAAGCCACCGCCCATTCGGGCCAGTTTGATGTGGATCTTTTCTTTTGGCATATTCAGGCGGGCCGAAAGAGCTTGCATAATTGATTCGGGAGCCTGAATGGGGGCTACTATCTCGGCTTTCTCTGGGGTAACGTGGGCAAAGCAATTTACCGGTTCCATGGCATTGTGCGCCAGAAAGGGAGCCGTATAAGTTCTTTCGATCAATTTCTCAGCAGTTTTAAAAACACCTTCCGGATTACCATCTTTCCGGAGAACTTTCCCGGGCTTTTTTGCCATTTCCGCCATCTTCGCTTGATGCGCTTCGGTGCTCTCCAGACCCGCTGGGATTTTAACAGTTTGTTTATTACCGCCCCAGCCCGCTACCGTTACCGTAGAATCAGCTATTTTTTCCCATTCTACTTTTAAGGCCTTCTTGGCATTCATTACCTCCCAGGTAGAATTACCTACCACTATTACCAGTTCCGTAAAACTAGTGGTATCGAAACCGTTTCTTTCGTAATCATCGGCCAAGGTTTTAATGACAAATACATCCTTAATCCCAGGCATAGCTTTCACGGCTTTATCGTCTACCGATTTCACTTTCAACCCGAAGGCAGGAGGATGAGCCATCATGGCAATGAGCATCCCGTCTTGTCTGTAATCCAGGGTGAACAAAGGTTTGCCGGTTACAATATTCAATCCATCTACGTTCCGCTTCGAGTTACCAATGATTTTAAAATCACCCACTTTTTTCAAAGGCACCTCTTTGGGTACCTCCAGTTTGGCGGCTTGGGAAGCCATCTCTCCGTAACCCGCTTCCTTGTTACTCCCTTTATGTTTTAATACTCCGTCCTTCGTTGTTATCTCACTAGCCGGCACCTTCCAGGTTTGGGCTGCCGCATTAATCAGCATGTGCCGGGCAGTAGCCCCAGCGGTGCGCAACGGCTTCCAGGCCATCTGCATGGCCAGACTACCCCCGGTAAACTGGCGATCATACCGCTCGGGAAAGAAATCCGCCTGCTCTACGGTTACATTTTTCCAGTCCACATCCAACTCTTCCGCCAGCATCATGGGTAAGGAAGTCTTCACATTAGACCCAAATTCCGGATTGGGAGAAAATAAAGTAATTAGCCCGTTATCCCCAATTTTAACGTAACTGTTCAATTCAAACCAGGCTTTCGGCAGCTTAGACACCTCTTCCGTAGTTGGCTGGCAGCCAGCCAGCCAGCTAAAACTGAGCATCATGCCACCCCCAGCCAGGGCTGAAGCCTTTAAGAAATCTCTCCGGTTTATCGTCTTTTTTACGTTTTCCATAGATGGGTAAAGTTTTAGGATTTGACAGTTGAATTAGCGGCAGTTTTAATAGCTGCCTTGATACGCAGATAAGTAGCACAACGGCAGATGTTGCCGTTCATAGTCGTTTCGATTTCTTCATCCGTAGGGTTAGGGTTACTTTTTAACAAAGCAGCTGCGTTCATGATTTGACCAGCCTGGCAGTAACCGCATTGGGCCACATCGTGTTCCAGCCAGGCTTGTTGTACCGGATGATCGCCTTTTTCCGACAACCCCTCGATGGTGGTGATGGCCTGTTCACCGACGGCGGAGACGGGGAGCTGACAAGACCGCATGGCTGTACCGCCGAGGTGGATAGTGCAGGCACCGCATTGCGCAATGCCGCAGCCGTACTTGGTTCCAACCAGGTTCAGGTGTTCCCGCAACACCCATAACATAGGAGTTGCGGGATCAACGTCCACCTGCTGAACTTTTCCATTGATTTTCAAGCTAAATGTTGCCAAGGCTTTGTATTTAAAAGGTTTACGTTAATATACTTGGTAATAAGACAATATCCTAGTTGGGTACTTTCTTAGGGCTTTACCTTTCCGTGATATTCTTTCTCTGTTACCGCCTCCAACCACACGGTTGAACCCTTATGCGCGTTGGTGATGGCAATTTGAATAAATTCACTATCGGCACTGGCGCCATGCCAGTGCGCCACATTCGGCGGGCACTTTACTACCTCCCCTTTCCGGAGAATTCTTTTTGGACTACCTTTTTCCTGATAATAGCCTACTCCGCCGGTCGCCAGTAAAATCTGCCCGCCCGGATGTAAATGCCACTTGGTTCGGGCACCCGGTTCAAAAGTCACATTGCCCACCGACGTTAAATTCAGGCTGTCACTTGCTACCAGTGGCTGCAGCCAGGCCTTGCCTGTAAAATTATTGTTGGTAATCTTTTCTCCTTTGGGAAAGAGAGAGGGTTGATTAACGGGAGTACTCTTGCTTTTTTGGGCCTGAGCGGGCAAACTAAACAAGCTCAGAAGCGCACCAGAGAGAATTAGTATTTTTGCGCAATATTTCATGTTGATCCTATTTACTTCTTTCTGGATTTTATTACCTCGGCGAAAACCTGTTTACCCGCTTCGGCTTCTTTTTTCCCAACGGATGATTTTATTAGCGGAAAAATCTGCTGAAGCTGCAACTCGGTAAACCCCAGGTGTAAGCCAATGCTCAGGTGGCTCCGTAACATCGGTTCCACACCTCCGAGACTAGCCAAAGCCGATATAGTAGCCAGTTCCCGTTCCGCATAGCTCAGAATATCACGTTCGAAAATATCGGCAAACAAATGTTCTTTCAAAAACACTTCTATTTCGGGGCTAAAAGCCGCATAACCGGTTTTGGGTCCTGTTTCCGGTCTACCGGTTAAGGTTGCCAATACTTTCTTTCCCCGCTCGTATTTATTGCCACTATCTGGTTTAGGCGTAGCTTCTTTCCCTACTTTATCATTTATACCCCTAGCTTTTCTTGCTTCTATTACAGCCATTAAGGTGTTAATTCCTTGCAAGCTGCGCGGAAAGCCACAATAGGCATACAGGTGAACGAGTACTTCCTTGGCCTCATTAATGGTTAATCCTTGGTCTAGTGCCGCTTGTAAGGCCTGATTTAATTGCGGCAGGTCTCCTTTCGCGGTAAAAGCCGCCATGGTGACAATGCTCTTTTGCTTGGCATCTAAGGGTTGACCGGCCCGGGCTTGGCCTTGGGCATTCCTGGTATAAGAAACCAGTAAAAATGTAATGAAGTAAATAATTAAAACCAGGGGGTGAATTCGGGTGTTTAACATAAAGTAGTTATTAAAAAGTTAACCTAGCTGCCTACAACGCCTGAGCAATCTATTCAGCGAAGGACATCCTTCAGTTGGATGTACCCAAACAAGTGATGGAAAGAACGCTAAGGCAGTAATTCGTTTTTCATAAAAGACTGGCTCTTACTACTGCGAGCCATTACCGGATTAGTTTAATTTTTTCTAGCCATGTATTTATTTCTTCTTGAACCTGCTTTTCTTTATCGCCTTCCATCACGAACAAAATACCGTCTCTTTCTACGCCACCTTTGGTTGAATAACCTTCCAGGATGGTGCTGTTGGGAGCCAAGGCTTTTACCGTTTCAAAAGTGCTTCCGATTCCGTAACCTGCATTGGTATTAAAAGGCACAATAGTTTTTCCACTCAGATCATATTGCTTTAAAAAGCTTTTTATGGGCGGTGGTAACTGCATGCCCCAGGTTGGAAAGCCGATAAATACCACCTCGTAATTTTCTAAATTAGCAATTTTGGTTTTTAACAGTGGCAAGAAACCCGTGGCATTTTCATGAGCTACCCGTTCCACAATTTGCCGGTAGTTTTGGGGATAAGGATTTTCCAGTTCTAACGCCACTAATGTTCCGCCTACCTGTTTATGAATGATCTCCGCAACTGCCTTCGTGTTGTTGGTCCGGGACAAATACACAATCAGGGTTTTAGCGGGGTCTAAAGCA
>Ga0181466_1000170_pt1 | contig 22867 bp, 19 predicted proteins | sample InSIn4gowninarea_FD_119078 | JGI IMG/M metagenome (GOLD analysis project Ga0181466, IMG submission 119078) | Clean room microbial communities from NASA Spacecraft Assembly Facility at Jet Propulsion Laboratory, Pasadena, California, USA -... ... | reverse complement strand
CCATTCGTCCAGCATACGATTACTGCGCTTTTTCGCAACCGCGAGCATACTCATGAGATAGCCGGAATGGAACACGGCGATGGTTGATTAAGGAACAGATGATGAAACTGAACGCGGTAGATTTCGAACTCTCCCCTTCTCTCCAGAACCCTAACCCAGTCGGGGGTTTGGACGGCCGACGCGGGTTGATTTGAGTCGGGACGGCCGGTGGTGAAAGCGGGTAACGTGAAGGATGGTGAGCTGGATGGGAGTGAGTAACTCGAAAGCTCCGATGACGGTGAAACGTGGAAAGGTACTGCAAGGACTGAACGGATGCTAGCTAATAGACCGCAAGTTAGAATGTCGCTTTACCTATCGCAGTTTTGCTCTATCAGTCTATAGCAACGTCGCGTAGAGCGGTTCTGCATTGCTTAAGCCATGGTAGGTGTTGTAGGCGCTACTAGCTTGTCGTACGTGCTATATAGACCACGAATGCTGTAAAGGGAGTCTTAGTAAAGAATAGTACCTTCTCCTCTCTGCCTAGATCGCCGTGTTTAAGCTTAAGCTACACAAATTTAGGTCTAGCTCGGCGAGGATAAGGAACAGCTCCGGTAGTATGCTCGGAGGGGTACTTGAGGGAAAAGGCGCAGAGGGGAGCAACTCCCGCATTCAAAGCGAAGTGGGCCTCCATGATTGACTACCCGGCAGACGTCAAGGCATGCATGGAGCGCTACTTGGATAGCACTAAGAAGTGGGGCTTGAAAAGGTACTTCCAGCGGCGCAACTATGGGCACCAACAGCTCCAGATCATCAAGGGCTGGGCCGCCGATGGGGCTACAAAAGAAGATGCCATTAACTCGATCGACGATTGCATCTGGCAGCGGTCGCTCTAGATGAATCCGAGGGAGGCAGCCACACGGCAGTTCACGCGTAAGGAATTGAACCAACGCATCCCAACATTAGAGACCTAACTGGCATCCGCCAACCAGGAGCGCTTTGGACTACAGCTCATGCTTGCGAACACAGGCAAGACTATTGAGATGGGCACCGAACGCAACCGGCGCCTACACGACAGAGTCCAGGCGATGGAGTCTATTAAGCGGCTGCCGCTGAGGGTGGTGGAAGCGGAAGAGGAGATTGGTGAACAGAACGCGCGGCTACAGGAGATGGTTGACAAGACTACACAGGCGCGAGACGAGACACCGACAACAAGTCCCGGAATCACTTCCAGGCTGGGTTTGGGGAGCACCACGTCGTTCTGACGACGTATGAGATAGCCAAGACCGGATACGAGGACTGGCGAGACCCCAGCGAGAGTTGAAAAGAAAGGCACAAGAAGGCTTCTCTAGACCCCGGGAAGGTCTAGATTCTATGGCAGCGACGCCCAGCAGACGTCATTTCCCGACCATGTTCCGAAAGTGGGACAGAGTTTACCTAGACGAAGCGCATAGAATTCGGAAGAGTAACGCAGCAGAAGTTCTTCCGAATCTGGAAGGTAATACCGTCGACCCGGTCAAACTTGAGTTGAGTAGCATGGATGAGAGGGGAAGGACAAACGCTGGATAGGTAGGGAGAAACTTTGAACGGCGACAGGAGCTGATACAGATACGCGGAACGAGTTAGTTTGTGTTGCTTTGACTTTTGGTGGGCGCTGAGGAGCTCCAACGTACGATACAGCGAAGGTCGACGAAGAAGCATCAGCCGAAGCATCAGCTGAATCATCAGCTGAATCGGCCGCGATGTGTGACTTCTCCGAACACGTGATCGAACTGGTCGAAGCGGATGTTGTATAGTACGTTCAGCGGCTGTAGTAGCAGATTCCAACACTGGGTTGCAATCGACAATCATGTAGCGCGGAAGGACGGATTAGGTAGCTCATGCCATAAGAATGAAACATTATTCTGACATTTTCTTCCCCCATGCGACATTTACAGCAGCCCTCTCGGCCAAAGGAACGCAGACGTGGTATACCAAACACAGATATAGACAAGCCCATCTACTACGATTGCCTAGGAAACCGCACTACATTGCCGTTCCTGCTGTTGGGATTCTCTCCAAACGGCCACCATCACATTCCCGCCAACCCGCTCCAAGTACATCACACTTTACATCAGACAGTCGTAACGCTTTCGGTCTTCCGCTTCATTTCAGTCTGGTGTGGTGCTTATGCCGGTGCGCGGTCCTTGCGCGCCTGGAGCTTCCTGTTGATGAAGAGAGCTAGGAGGAGGATGGCGATGACGCCGATGATGCAGAACACGAGGATGACGCCGGGCTCTTCCTGGGCGAAGTTGCGCTTGGCGAGGTGGCTGATGGTTGCCTCGCTGCGGGCGATGAGGGAGTGGTCGAAAGCGGCCATTGCGATTGTGCGAAGCTGCCTACGAAATGGGAATGCGTTAGCGGGGGCCTCCAGTGTAGTATATCCGATGGCTGAGGATGTGATGTTGGTTCTCGTCGACCTGGTATTGGCGCGTCCTGGGGGTAGTTGTTCAGTTGCATCAAGCGGAGTACTTGCAGGGTCTAAGTGAGCGAGTTGGGGGGCAGGGTTCGGCTTCTACCGGTGAAGAGCCGCGCAGCTGAAGAAGAGGGTCCGGTGGACAACACATAGCGCATACCTGGAAGTACTCTTGATGTAGCAGTAGTCGCCCGGCTATACCGATATTGAAGCGGCTACTGGACCGTGTAAGCGACTCTCCTGCGAACTTTGGCCCTCGGAGGGCTGGTGGTTCCCAACGAAAAGGAAGCTTGGCCGGGGCCAACTTCGGCGGCAAATTTACGGTTGTAGACAAGAGAGGCTTATCGGGGTGCGCTCAGCGACAGGCGTGCACACATTGTGCGAAATTCGACTCGAACTTGCTGAGGCACTTGTCGCGGTCTCGGGTCGCGATCGGACGGCTCGACAGTGAGGTAGCTCCGGAGCCGTCTTCACGGTTCAATCGCAGAAGAGAGATGCCAATGGCGACTTACAGTATGTTTTGAGGCTTCTAGGAAGACTTGCGAAGTTGCGGAAGCTGTTTGGAGCTGGAGGTTGTGGAGAGGAGCTGTGAGGTGGTGGGAGAAGAAGGCTGGGCGTCGGACTCGGGAGAGTTAAGCTCTGCAGAACGGGTAAATCGGCTAGTGCAACAGTGGTTAGGCTGGCGGGTCCACCACGAAGAAGCAAAATGAACACCGCATCCTTGCAATGAACCGTGGGAGCTTGGAGGTGCTCCAGCAAGATCTCGTAAACTCACGATTGGTTGAGGTGTTCAACACTGCCTTCAAGCACGAAGCTGCGCGACGATGGGTGAATCCAAAGCTGAGAAGCTCGCGGATGCGGACAACCTCAGGCTCGCAACGAGCGGGGGAGCAGCTCGCGACCTGCCGCTCTGCAAGGGTGTCAATGACCTATGTCATAGCGCTTGAGCTTATCACCTGCGATGAGGTGCTGTGAGGTGGCCCGAAACTGATGGTGATCGTCTTGCATAAAGCGTTCGAAGTGCAAGCTGACAAGAGCACTTAGCAGCATGAAATCCCATTCAAAAGGGATGACTTGATTTTCCAAGCGTTGAAGTGTACGAGATCCTCTCAGTCCCTCCGGCAGGGATATGGATCAAGCTTTCTCGTCGTTGAACGCCAAGTCTGGGGGACACGATCCTTGCGGGCTGGCGATCTCCCCGACAACGTCCCCTGAAGACTGGGTAATAGATGCATTTTCGATAGCACTACTCGCAGTTCCTCGTGAATACTGATGCCTTTTGCAGGTGATGAAGAAGGCTGGAGGGAGCGAATATGCTTTCTGGAGCGCGCGCGTTCCATGCAAACCTCGTGCTTCCATGTTGTAAAGCTACCGGGCTGGAATGTCCAGCAACATCTGGAGGCGTTTTCTTGCGCTATGTAGACTGTGCTTGCTCGTCTCCTGCAGCTGCTGCAATGCGTGTGTTCGCTGGTGGGCATGTGCATGCGAGCACGAAGTTTCTGTGTGAGCCACTGGAGGAGCGCGAGATTGAACGAACAGCCAACAAGGGAAGTTTTCTCGTTCAAGGCAATCGTGGAAAATCAATCTTCAGGATGTAGAGGGATAGTAGCAGGAAGCTCTTAGGGAGATAACGCTGAGTTTTGAAGAGATATATCGGCTAATGAGCTTTTCGAAGTTGGGCAGAGTTTTAAGGAGTTTCCTATCGATGACCTAACCCAATGCCGCCCAAATATTAGGATTCACTACCAACCTACAGTATTCAAGAAGTGGAAGGTCACAGTCGCCGTTAGACCATGTCACAGTCGTTCACCTTCCACTTCACTCGTCTGCAAATTACTGCAATCTCTCCACCACTCGGTGTCATTCTACAAAGTTCTCCTTGCAATCAATCATTCATTCACATGAAGATTGAAGAGTAACTCTGTTCCATCGTTTCGCCTCCACTGCACCTGCGTCTCCTACCTTACTTTCCCACAACGCGAAGCTCCTCCAGCTGGGTTTGGAAGGCGCGTGCGATGTCTGCCCACCACTCACCATAGGACGTGAAAGTCTCCTATCACTTCACGATTTCGCTGGCGCGAGCCAGCTGCAATGAGCACCATCTAACTCCCGCAGTCGCGTCATCTCCAAACTTTGCTAGATACGAATATCGCGCGCTTGTCTGGCTGCAGTGTTACCACTGAAAGGCACGATACCGGAGAGCCTCGCATCTGATATTGGGGGCATTGCATCTTTCATTCGTAAGTTGAGGGGAGATTGAACTCTTCAAGTGGCACCATGGCCGACGCACCTCCATCAACATCAGCAACAGGCCGAAAACGACTCAACATCCGCCTGACCTTGCGCCACTACGGAGCCGCCGACATAGTCCGCGGCAATATCGAACTCGCCGCGCTACGCCCAGTCGCCGCCCTCAACATCTACACTGAGGTCCTTGCTAAGACGTCAACTGGCCATCCAGTGGCCTTTCTTAACCGCTCGCTTTGTTACCTACTTCTCGGCTATCCGTCACTCGCAGTGTACGATGCACATCGCGCCTTTCTCGGCGGCCTTTGGGCGCTTAAGGATCATGTGGACTTCAGGACTTTGACCCGTCAGATTGTGTCCTATGGTTATCATGTAGAAAAAGCATTAGCAACCGACAAGACAAGCTTGACAGCGCTTTGCCGCTTCGCGGGAGGAGATGCTGTGAGCTGGCTCAAAACCGACCTAGCGGCATTGATTCTCGAACCGCTGCCGGTAGGCATAAAAGCGAACGAAGCGGAATGGCATTTCACCAACGATGTCATCATGAAGGCCTACTGGCGCCTCGCGTATTCGCTATGGAAGTGTGGCGGCGGTGCCATGCGGACTGCCCTAGAAGTATTGGCTGATGCTCGGAGCCGGAGCTACAGGCTTTGGGAGGAACAGAGACCCTCGTCTGGTTCACGCAACAAGATTGCCCCTAAACCTGGCCAGTTGTTTTTCGACGCACCGTTGGAGGGATACCCACCCTCGGACGGATACTTTTGGGCATTCACCGAGCTGGAAAACCGCATCATGACAGAAATCGATCAGATCGGTAGTCAGACTGGGACGAAAGGCTTGTTGAGCACGCGGTACACTAAGATCCGGAGAGAACTTTATCCTTGGGATCAAATCAGTCTGACCGCGGAAAACATCGATAGGAATATTCAAGTGCTCAACGCGCATTTCCGAGACCTCCTGTCATCTTGTGAGATAAAACCTTTCCTGGAGGATGGCAACGCTGTCAAAGCAAGACTGTATGCAACAGAAGGCTCCGATACTCCAGCTGGCACGTGTCTGTGCATCGAACGGAGTAACCTTCACGTGACTTCAGGGGATGGCATGACCGGCCATACTCTCTGCCACTCCTGCGCGGCCGTTTTGACGGGTCCCGTTGCGTCTATCAAGGCCTCCAACGAAAGGCATCGTGATGGGTTGCAGCCGTGTGAGTATTGCGAGGACGCTGTCTATTGCAGTTCGGCATGCCGGGAGTACGGGGGTCGCACCCATCTTCACAGCTGTAATATGGAACTTGAAAGGTACCTTTCTACCTACAGCGTTGAAAGCAGTTGGTCAGGCGTCCCAGAACCCCACATGCGGCGTCTGCTCAAACTGATGATGTTGCGCGTCATCACCACTCAGCGGTCTAAACAAGAGCATCCGCTAAACATCCCCTGGGTCAAGGTGTTGGACGGCAACTTAAGCTCCGCACGTAAGCTGCCGGACGACCGAGGAGACCAGACGAGGGCTTTCCTTACGGAACCTTGCACACCCGAGATAGCGACTCTTTTCCCTGAGGTAAGTGGAGTATATGGGAGATGTCTAGGAAACATCCTCGGATATTTTCCGCTGTTCCGCCGAGCACTTCCATCTTTAGATAAGCCAACTACGAGCTTGCTTCATCAGTCCGGAGGGCTCCAAGCTTGAAGTTGCAGCATTGCTCTGGAGGCTCTAGAAATATGCCCCACACTGAAACTTCTGGCCGCTCTGTTGATCTCCACAAACACTGACATACCTGAGCAGACACCACCAGCCCATTCCATCCTACCGGACCAGCAAGATGCATCTCTGGTCCCCTGGTCCTACGAAACCAACGTCCGCCATCCAATCCACATCCTCCTCACCAACGGTGGTCCCGATCTCGCCCTCGACATCACGAACTTCGACGGCTGGGTTCTCAACACGGTCGCCGCCAAGCTCGAAGCCACTATGCGCATCACGCGGGCCCCGCGTTTCGAGAAGTTCTTCGATCACGACGGAAGGCTGATTGGACAGCGCGTCGCTGCTGCTCCGCAAGCTAAAGACGGTGAGACCGTTTGGATAGGAAGTATCCACCCGCTGGCAACGCTGATTGACGTCGCGAAGCCGGGAGAGAGGGCCAATACCAGGCTGTACGAGCGAGGTGGAACGGTAGTCGCGTATGCTGATGCCGATGCCGATCATCCGGATCCAGCGACTGCGCCAGCTGTGCCGGGGAAAGATAAGGTTGGACTCTGTTGTCGGCCTCCCATCGCCATTGCAGCGGGCCGGACTGGATTCACTCATCACCAAGACAACCGGGCGTGAGAACCCCGATACTGAGATGCTAGACGTGAGCAACGTAAGTTCCCGACCTACTCAACCACGTTTCCCCGCTCTTCTCAAGCTCGGCGAGAGTTCCCACGACCACTGGATCGTTGCTACCATCCTACCTCGCATAAACGCTCCGTCGCGATGCTAACGCCGCCTTGCAGCCAGCCCAACCCGCGAACAACCCTCCCATCCCCGCCGGCGCACAGCTCCTCCGCGACGACGCGGTTCACCCTCTTCCCAATCCCAACGACCTGGCGCCTGACTGGACGCCTCGACCGCCTCGGCCTCGGCCTCATAGAAGCCAGCTAGCGAGGTACGTGCCACGTCCACCCCTACGGTTCCTCAGTCCTAGGCAAACAAAAGGAACGAAGCACGAAGCTCTTGAGCAGCGACGTTCAGCCGCCCCATCCCACTCCTCCCTCTCCGCAAAATCCCGCTTGCAAACCTCCACTAACTCCCCCAACCAGCCGCCACACTCCCCCAAGCCCGCACTCGCGCGGCCATCGCAGCTCCGACGCTACCTCCCGTGCTGGCGGCAGGTCGGGCAGCGAGCGGGACGGGGACTCGATGCTCGACGCCTCGGTCACGGACTGGACTGAGGAGGATGAGGAGGTGATTGCCGACTACGGCGATGATGACGATGATGACAGCGACTTTGAAGAGGCTATAACTGAGATTATTGAGACTATTGAGCGGGAGCATGGCCGGCAGAGGAACTCTAGTACCGGTTGAGGAGCGGTGTGCTCTGGGCATTTGGGACGAGGTATAGGATTCACAATTGTGGCATGGGATTTTGGGCGTTTGCTATACGTAAACTTTCTGCGGATGGGAGTGGAGAGTGTTTATGAAGGGGGCGGGGGGATCGGCGAAACGGCCATCCGAAGGGGCGGCACTCAGGGTTGGATATCACGTGCACTTGTGCTGGTCCGTTGATGCCACGGAGGAAAAACGTGGAAGCTGTAACATGATTCATAGCTACACGAAACCAAAAAGCACAGGAGCGCAAAAGTCTCCCAAACAGAACCAGCTCACCACTCTCACAAAAACTCCCTCCCCCCAAACCCCCCCACATACACTCCCCTCTCAAGTAAATGCCATACTCTTCTTGATCTCCGCAATCGCCAGCGCCGGATTCAGCCCCTTCGGACATGTCCTCGAGCAATTCAAAATAGTGTGGCAGCGATACAGACTCATGCTGTTGTTGAGAGCGTCCTGGCGCTCAGCCTTCTTCTCGTCGCGGGAATCCGCGATCCAGCGGTACGACTGCAGCAGCACTGCGGGGCCGAGGTACTCTTCGCTGTTCCACCAGTAGGACGGGCACGAGGTGCTGCAGCACGCGCACAGGATGCATTCGTAGAGACCGTCGAGCTTCTTGCGCTCGGCTTTTGATTGGCGGTATTCGCGGCCCTGTGAGGTGTGGGGTTAGTGAGACTAATTGGGCATGATGTAGAGGGTTTGGAAAGGGGAAGGGAGACTCACATCCGCCGGCGGGGTCTTTCTCTGCAGATACGGCTTAATCGAGCGATACTGCTTGTAAAACTGCGTAAGATCCGGCACGAGATCCTTGACCACATATGTATGCGGCAGCGGGTAGATCCTCGACGCCGTCTTCGTGTCCGTCGGGATGCGACACAGACAAGCCAGCGTGTTGACCCCGTCGATGTTCATCGCGCACGACCCGCAGATGCCCTCCCGGCAGCTCCGCCGGAACGTCAGCGTCGGGTCCACCTCGTTCTTGATCCGGATCAGCGCGTCCAGCATCATGGGGCCCGTCTTGTTCAGGTCGAGCGTGTAGGACTGCATCCGCGGCTTCTGAGTCGGCTCGTCGGGGTTCCAGCGGTAGATGTGGAAGGTCTTGATCTTGGAGTCTTTCTCGGGGGCCGGCTCTTTGATGGTCGAGGTCTTGGATTCGGGGACTACGGGCGCGCTTTTGGAGGTTGCTTCGCTGAAGCTGCTGATGGGGTCGACGGAGGCGAAGCCGCGCTTCCAGACGGGTGAAACTGCCCCTCTTGTCAGCGCTGTGAGGCATGAGGGTGGTGCTGAGTGCGTGTATGTACCCCGGAGGCTGTTCACGAGCCGTGAAGAGGAGCGGAGAGCGGCCATTGTGTGTGTAGGTGCTTGTTGTGGTTGTTGTTTGAGAGGCGTGGAGTACCAGCGAGGTGACGATATTGAAGTCTGGAGAGGCACGGGAGCGGCGAATTCGGCTGACACCTCGGGATTCAATCGCCAGCTTGTGATTCGCTGTCGATTCTCGTCTATTATCTCAGCACGAGAGCCTGGTAATTTATTTTGTTTACGGACATCCAGAATACGCGAGAAACGTCAACGCCTCTTTGACGACTAATATTCAGTTGTCTAGATCGCGACAGGAAATTTGACTACCGATATCCAGGCTCGCAAGAGGATTCCAAGGACTTGCGATCTAGATCCCCGAACGAGATTCCCCCTCTATAATTGCCATTCAGCAAGGTTATGTAATTTCTCAAATTATAGCCGTCATATTATAGGCTCTCAGTCAAAGCCCAAGATCGTTTCAAGCTATACTTTAGTCTTATCTCTCGCTGTTCGTCCTGCAAACTCGATCAATTTAGCAATTTCACCTGAAGCCGCTTGTATACGACACTTTCCAGCCCTGCCCGTACCCCGCCCTAAAATCTCCTATGCGACATCTGCGCCGAGCGTACACTTCCACATCTCCGCTACTATTTAGAGCCTCACCCACTCGCATATCTCTTCACCTTCTCCCCCGTCGATATTCCACCATGTCCTCCCCACGACCCCCAATCCAGCTCATCCTCGACTGGGACGGCACCCTCACCAAGCGCGACACCCTCGCCGTCCTCGCCAACATCCCGGCCGCCCACCGCGCCGCCCAAGTTCCGGACCCCTGGCGCCCCATCACGGACGCCTACGCCGCCGACTACGCCGCCCACGCGCGCTCGTACCGCCCACACACCGCGGCGCGCACGACCCTGGCTGCTGAGGCGGCTTGGTTGGGCAGCTTGAGGGACGTCGAGGAGAGGAGTGTCAGGCGGGTTCAGGAGGCGGGGGTTTTTGGGGGGGTTGCGGTGGGGGATGTGGAGAGGGGCGCTGGGGCGGTGGTGGAGAATGGGGATGTGGAGTTGAGGCGGGGATGGGAGGGGATGTTTTTGCTGGGGGAGAGGGGACGGGCGGGCACAGTGGAGGTGAAGGATGGAGGGGAGGGAGAGGTGACAGAGGTGGATGTCAGCATCGTCAGCGTGAACTGGAGCGCCACCTTTATTAGGGCGTGTTTGCTGCACGCTGTTGCGCGGGCGGAGTGGTGCGACGAGGCGCAGCGGGATAAGCTGCGCGAAGCAGTGAAGCAGGTCAGGATTGTTGCAAACGAAATCGAGGGACTACACGATCCGGACGGCTCCTCAGGGTTGCTGAATAAGAAGGACGAGGACGGGATCAGGACCAGCAGCGATAAGCTGCGCTGCATGCAACAGATACGACCGGGTCAGGAAGAAGGACTGGTGGTCTACGTGGGCGACAGTCCGACCGACCTCGAATGCACCGCCGCTGCTGATGTCGGGATATGCATACGGGACGAGCCGATGAGCAGCGCACAGAAGGAGCTTGCTGAGACGCTGGACCGTATCGGAATGGCGTGTGCGGAGCTGAGTAGTTTAATCGATGTTCAGACGCCCGGTCAGAAGAAAGAAACGGTTTGGTGGGCTAGAAGCTTGGAAGAGGTGGTCCAGATGATCAAGCGTATAACCGGAGGCGTATAAGACAGGGAGAGAGCTGCGCCGCGTTTCTTTGCTTGTAAGGTCGTATGTCACATTCTAAGATGTTGCTAAAAACGCGGACACAGCGAGGGAATAGGTGCTACTTTCAGAAGGAGTGTCCTTCGTGGTATCTAGCGCCGCTGATACTGCGACTATTCCTCATGCAGAGAGTGACGCCAGCCATCTTCCTCGCAACCCAAGATTACAGCACTCTACAGCACTCTACAGCACTCTACAGCACTCTACAGCACTTTATAGCTCTGGGAGGTCCCCTCCAGATTCTATTCCCAGCGCAATATCAGTGAGCTCAATCAAGCAGCCACCGGCGTCATGAAAGCCTTGGCATGCTGCCCGTAGTAGTAAGGCAAGAACGTCTCGCGGAATGGTAACTCCTTTGGACTACAGATGCAAAGCATGGTTAGCAACCGTCGAATCAGGAAGATCATCGATAGGGCAAAGCTAAATTTCAACGTACGCTGGCTCTTCGAGCTTCATATCGAATTTGCGGAACACGTACGCGAAACACAGGCGGAGTTCTGCCCACGCGAGACTGGGAGAATGGGGTCAGCAAACGACGGTCTCCGATGTCCATAAAGTGTGTCAAGATCAGAGCGAACGGGGAAGGGTAGCTCACTTAATGCCCAAGCACATGCGCGGACCCCGCGAGAAGGTGACGAGCCAGTCATCCAGGTCCGGATTCTCGAGCCAGCGCTCCGGACGCCACTCGTGCGGGTTGGGAAAGATTTCTGGGTTGAAGTGGACGAAGGTGCTGCCGATTGATACGATGGTCTATGACACGCGGTCAGCGGGTGCCTAACTTTCCGGACCTGCTCTTCCACCCTTCGAGGGAACGGACGAAGGACTTACACCCTCCGGAACGAACGTCTCGCAGATCTTCGCGCCGCCGGCCGGAACCACACGCAGCAGGCCCGAGATGACACCGCTCGACATTCTCAGCGCCTCTTTCGCGACTGCGTTGAGATACGGCAGTCTCTCGAGCTCACGCAGCTCCGGCGGCGCGTCACTTAGCTTCGGCCACGCTTCTTTCAACTCAGCCTTCAGCCTCGCCATCGTCTCCGGCTGCTTCAGGAGGTGGAACGTCCCCAGCATGAGCGTATTCCCCGTCGTATCGCCCCCGCCAAACATCAGCGCCTGCGCCTCCTCGTACAAGCTGCCAGGCGAAGGGACCGTGTTGCTGCGATACGCCTCCTTATCCAGCAGGCGATGATAGATGGTCATCTGATGCGGCAAGTGCGCCAAGTTCTCCGGGTTCTCCGTCAAGTTGCCGATCTGCTTCTTCAGGATCTGCTGTAGATCGACGAGCCCGGCGGTCTGCGGAGAAACAATACGCGAGATGTTGGGCGGGCAGTTCATGATCATGTTCTTGTACCACTCGGCGTGCTTGAAGCGGACGAAGACGGGCATCGACGCGTCCATGGCCTCGATAATCGGCGCCTCGAAGTCCGGCGCCTCGATCGCGTCGACGGAGGCCCCGAAGCAGAGGTACGTGATGACGTCCATGGACATGCAGCGGAAGGCGTAGAAGAGGTCGCTGGGCTTGTTGGCTTTGGCCTGCCGCTCAAAGGCCGCGCAGAGGGCGTCGACCTTCTCGATGACGAGGCCCTGGGACTGCTCGATTGCTTTGGGCGAGAAGGTCCGCGAGAGGACGTCTTTGCGCTCTTTGGCTTCGGCGTAGGTCACGAAGCCGAAAGAGGAGCGGTCCTCGTTGAAGCTGTGGTAGAGGAACCATTCTTTGTCCCACTTGTTCTTGCTGTTGTAGATGTCGTGGTAGGCCTGGGGGTTGGCGAAGTGGAGCTAGGATGATTGTCAGTGCTGTTGGGTGTGACATTGATACTTATCTATACACACCTCGTCGGGCCCTACGCGTACAACGTCACCTGATGCACGACGCCGTTAGCCAGGGTCTTTCCCTTGTTTTGGCAGCGGCTCTGCATGAGGCTCCCAATTGTTCGAGACGCGAGCCCAGCTTAAGTGAAGGCTCGGAGAAGGGTTTAGGCGCGCAACGCACAGCTGCACCCATACATACCATACTGCGCGTGGACCTTTTCTAGCTTGTGGCAGAAGGACTCCTGCTTGATGCACTCAATGTACGCTTTCCAGAGCTTCGTCGCGGCCGCAGCCCTGGGACCCGGGAACCTGGCGAGGGGATGGAAGAAGACGTTGTACACGGCCTGCTGCACATTGTACACGATCCAGACGACGAGGGCGCCCAGCAGCAAGGCCCCCACAGCCTGCTTCGCATTCCAGTCCAGCGGTGAGAACATGGCTCCTTGCTAAACAACCTGCAAGTTTGGCGAGAGCGTTGCTTAAGGTTTGAGAAGGGGGGACAGTTATCTCCAGGCTGGGATGCAATCGCCAGGGTTTTGCTACAAGCGTGGGACGCCCCTCATCGTTCGATAAAGCCATTTCTGTCTGCTCGGGGGTCCCGCATTCCCGTCTGCTGGCGCGGGATAGCGCCGTCTTGGATTCACTCATCACTCGCTCCGTGCAGCCGTGCGCACTATTTCTCGCATCATCAACAGACCCCGCCGAGAGCGAGCGCGCAGGGGCTTTTTGGACAGCATCCCGGCCCGCCGTCCGGTTGGCTGCATCCCCAGACAGCGTGCGCCATGTGGGGAAGCGTGCCACGAGCCAACCATGCTTCGACGCCGCCCTGCACCTCGAAAACGCCGTCCCTGCGCCTGCTGAACGGCGCCATGCGCCAGGCTGGATGCAGCGACAGCTGGACTAGAGCTGGTGCTGGAGTGACACCAGTGCCCGCTCGCGACCCAAGACACCCGAGCGCGGTTGATCGACTGCTCGGCACGCCTTGCGAGCTTTTTAGTCGCTGCTTCCCTTCCATGCCTTTTCTGCAATTGAAGCTTCGCGTGCGCTGGTCCTGTTGCGAGCTTGTCGCGAGTGGCTTTGGGCTGTGACGCCGTTGCTTGCGCTTGTCAGCTGTCAATTGTGTCCCTTGCTCTTCTCGCTGTTCTTTCCTCCCGGCGAACCTCCTTCTGCTTGCAGAGACTCGCGCCTCGAGAAACTGCAATTGACCCACCCCCCATAGCAGCCATGGCCGACACAGAGGAGCACGACGAGAACCTCGTCATCGTACGTCCCTCATACACGCAGCTTCATTGCGCCCCCTCCGCGTAGCACCGCGCATACTAAACCATGGCCACCCAGGACACCTCCGAAGACGCCGACTCCGCCTACGGCGACAACGACACCGAGTCCGCAACCACCTCCCTCCGCTCCGCCGTCTTCGCCTACCACTACGAGAACGGGCGGCGGTACCACGCCTACCGCAAAGGCGCCTACTGGGGCCCCAACGACGAGGCCTCCTCCGACACCCTCGACATCTTCCACCACATCTGCACCCTCACCCTCGGCGGGAAGCTGTTCCTCGCCCCGATTTCAGAGAATCCGCAGAGGGTGCTGGACGTGGGCACGGGGACGGGCATCTGGGCGATTGACTTTGCGGACCAGTTCCCGAGCGCGCAGGTTATTGGCACGGATCTGAGCCCGATCCAGCCGAGTGATGTGCCGCCGAATGTGTATTTCGAGGTCGTAAGTAACCCTCATTCAAGGACGGTTGTCCAGTAAGCAGCAAAAAAAAAAAGGCCGGTTCTAACTCATCTTGGCCAGGACGACGCATGCGACGAGTGGGTCTTCACAAAAGAAAGCTTTGATTTCATACATGTGCGCGCCATGTACGGCAGCGTGGCCGACTGGGGCAAGCTCTACGAACAGGTCATGCTGTACGTCAAGTCCCACGCTTCCCTCTCTCCCCCCTCTCTTTTACCCCCGCCCAAACCACAATTTGCACAGGAACTGACGCCCCAAACAGCCACCTCAAACCCGGCGGCTACTTCGAGCAGGTCGAGATGAGCGTGGTGCCCAAATCCGACGACGACAGCGTGGGCCCCGACAGCATCTTCAGCCAATGGGGCCGGGTATCGCTAGAAGCGGGCGACGCCTTCGGCAAGACGCTCCGCTGCGTCGACGAGTCCAAAGACGGGCTAGTCGCAGCGGGGTTCGAAGACGTGGTCGAGCACCGCTTCAAGTGGCCGATTGGCGGCTGGACCAAAGACAAGACCCTCAAGGAGATCGGGCTGTACAACCGCCTGCATTGGGAGCAGGGCATCGAGGGATGGTGTATGTTCTTGCTGATCAACTATCTGGGCTGGACGAAGCAGGAGGTGGATGTCTATCTGGCGAAGATGAGGGGGATGCTGCGGGATAGGAAGGTGCATGCTTATCAGGATGTGTGAGTTTCCCCCCGTCCCGTGGATGGTTTGGGGTTTTTGGGGGAGCCACGTGACCAGATGCTGACAGCCGGGATTGCAGGTCTGTGGTTTATGGCCGTAAGCCGCTGAGGCCGGAGACGATGACGGAATGAACAGATACCCGCTCAGCGACGAGCCTGGAGAATCTTGAGTGTGGGGCGTACTAGCGAGGGTTTGAATGGGAGGTTTTCTTTTTTTGTGAATTGACGGTATGCGCCATGCATTGGAGGCTCTTTGGATTTTATTCCCCCTGGACGAGGTGCTGCTGGTGAATGAGAGGAGGATTTCGACGGACGCTGTCACGTGGTGTGCCTGACTCAACTCTAAATCCGCTTCTTCAACAATACGACAAGCGTTCTCGGAGCTCATACGCTAAGATAGTAATGCATCTGGTAAAAACAACCAACAGTGTCAATTCCTCTCAGGCCGAATATCTTTCCCCGCCCAAGCATAGAGGCATTATGGGCCAAGGACACTGCTCGCTTGGTAGGGGTCAACGATACCTGTTCACAGCGCATCGCCATGCATTTGTGACTCTACAAGGTAAAGCAGTATATCCAACGCATCACAGAAACGGTACCCGTAACACCTGCACCCCTTTATCCGAACCTCCCCATCTACAACTTCGCCTTCTCCGACACCGCAACCTCCGCGTTCTCCTCCTCCTCCTTAACCCTCATCTTCAGCACCCTCCTCAGAATCTTCCCACTCACGCTCTTCGGGATCTCATTCACAAACCTCACGCCGCCCCTAAGCCGCTTATGCCCCGCGACCTTGCCCCTAACCCAGCCCACAATCTCCTCCTCGGTCTTCTTGCTTTCTGCAACGCCCTTGGCCACGACCACGTACGCCCTCGGCACCTCCGTCGCCTGCGCCTTGTCGTACACGCCCACGACGGCCACGTCCTCTATGCTCGGGTGGCTCAGCAGCAGGCCCTCGAGCTCCGCCGGCGGGACCTGGAAGCCCTTGTACTTGATAAGCTCCTTGACGCGGTCCGTGATATAAAAATTGCCGTCCTTATCCTGGAAGCCTACATCCCCGGTTTTGAAATAGCCGTCCGCGGTCAGCGCGTTGCGCGTCATGGCTTCGTTATTCAGATAGCCCTTGAAGATGTTGGGGCCCTGGATCCACAGCTCGCCCGTCTGGCCCGCGGGCACCTCCGTCTCCTCGGGAGACATGTACTTCGCCACCTGGTTCGGCAGCAGCGTCCCGACGGACCCAATCGTCGTGTTCCACGTCTCCCACGGCTGCGTGTGCGTCGTGGGACTTGTTTCGCTGAGGCCGTAGCCCTGCTTCACCGGGATCTTGAGGCGTGCGTGCAGCGCTTCCACGAGCTCGCGCGTCAGGGGCGCGGCGCCGGAGTTCATCATGCGCACGGAGGAGAGGTCGTATTTGGCGACGATGGGGTGTTTGGAGAGGAGCAGGACGACGGGGGGGACGACGTAGGCGAAGGTTATGCGGTGGGCTTGGATGATGCGGCAGAAGGACTCGATGTCGAATTTGGACATTACGACGAGGGTGAAGCCTGTATAGAGGGATTGGTGGATTAGGCAGGTGAGGCCTGGTCGTTCGCGGTCAGCTCGCTGCGCTGGGGAGTGGTAAAGGAGAAGCTGCAAGACGGAGGGAGGGAGGGAAGCAAATACGTACCGTAAATGTGGAAGAAGGGCAGAAACGCCAACACGCGGTCTCCTGAGCCGTCGGCGCCGTTGTTCCACCCCAGCTTCCCACCCTCGCCCGCCTTGATCATAAGCACGTTGCTGACGATATTCCTATGCGTGAGCATCACGCCCTTCGGGTGCCCCGTCGTGCCACTCGAATACACCAAAAACGCCAGATCCTCCTTCGGATCAACCTTCCTCTTCCTATACCGCGTCGCGCCGCTTGTATTCCGTATACTCGAGAAATGCTTCACCCTCCCCGTCCCATCCCTCTCATCCCCCATCACCACAATCCTGCTCTCGTCCAGCCCCACCATCTTCGCCGCCTTCCGCGCATTCGCCAGGAACGGCATCTGCGTGACCAGCGCCTTGGCCCCGGCGTCCTTGAGCTGGAAGGCCAACTCCTCGGCCGTGTAGCCCGGGTTTGCGGGGGACAAAACACCCCCGGCCCAGTGCGTGCCCCATGTTATGGCGGGGGTGTCGATGCAGTTGGGCGTGTAGAGCGCGAGGACGTCGCCTTTTTGCCAGTCCCACAGCGCGCGGAGGCCGGCGCCGAAGTCGAGCGCGGTTTGTTTGACTTGCGCGTAGGTATAGGAGCGGGAGGTTGAGGGGTCGAGGTAGATTACTGGGGGATTGATGGTGTTAGCGGTGGGAAGGGTATACGGCGCTGCTGCTGAGGAGGAGGGGAACGAGCAGCTGTAGGAGGAAGGGGAGGATGCCGGGCTTTACCTTTGTCGTCTGGAAATGCGCGGTCCTTGCGCTCGAAGAGGAGGCCCCAGAGGTCTGTGTTGGGGACCTCGAAGGAGGGATATGCGGATGCGGTGGGCATGGTGGGGGGTTCGTCCGGGTATCTAGGCGGTAGAACAATAGATTCTGCGTAGGAAATTAAATGAGATTGAGTAAAAGCAGGTACAAAGTGAATTCCCCATGTCTGGGGTACTGGCGCATAAATATGGAAAATCCCCCGGACTGCTCCACCAGCCGTTGCTGGCCGGCAAAGTGCGATGACGATCGAGGGGCAGGCAGGCCGAGGGACATCTAGGGCAGATGAATTATGAGTTGCGGATGCAACACTGTAGGAAGCCTGGCTAAAGCCCGCAGAGGGTATTTTTTCACAATCCTAGTCGATCCGGCTGAGCCGAGGCAGCGCATCGAATGCAGCTTGACAATCATTCGTATCGCTTCTTCAGCTTCAATTGACCGGTCAGCGTTGGTTGTTCTCCCGTTGGTAGATATAGGTACCATACAGGAGCTCACCCTCCTCCCCAAGCCTGTATTACCATTACCATTACTGTTCATTCTTGAGAAACCTTCAGCATGACTTCTTTCGTCAAAGCTACCGCAGTTGAAGCTGTAGATTCGCATACCTACTCTGCATACTTCTACGATGACTGGTGCATAGGCTCCGGTACGGCTGTCGCCTTTCCTAGTCCTGTAGACCCAATTCCCAAAGCTGATCACCCTTCATAGTCCCGCACGGCGGCTTCGTCACCTCCGTCTTCCAGCGTGTAGCAACCACCCACTTCAACACGACCCTCTCCCGCCAGAACCAACCGCACACCCTCGCGCTGCACCTCGAGTTCCTGCGACGCACACAGGTCGGGCCCGCAACCTTCGTCGTCAAAGATGTCAAGCTCGGTCGACAAGCCACTGTCGTCCACGTCACACTCTTCCAAGACAACCGCGAAGAAGTCGTCGGCTACATAACGCACAGCAACATCCCGCGCGAGACGGGCGTCTCCTTCGCCACAGGCTGGTCCCTGCACCCCGCGCCCGCAGCCGTAGATCTGGCTGCGCTGGCCGCGGGAAGGGATCAGCACTGGCAGGAGCAAACAAACATGCCGTTTGCGGCCTTCCGCAAAGCGTCGAGTCGCATGCGCTTTTTCTTCCCGCGGGGAGGACAGCATCTCAAGAGCATGGCGGATGAGTGGCTCTGCTTCCGGGACGGGTCGCGCTTCACGAATGAGAGTTTGGGCTATGTGGCTGATATGTGGCCACAGGTGGTTGAGAGCTACCGGCACGGCGACGATCCGTACGACGTGCGGGACGAGAAGGTGGATAAGTCTCGCGCGGTGATTGACAAGCCGTTTTGGTATCCGACGTTGCTGCTGAATCTTGATGTGAAGAAGGCGCTGCCGGAGGAGGGGGTTGAGTGGCTGTTTGCGAGGGTAAGGGCGAAGCAAATCAAGAACGGAAGGCTGGACTTGGAGGTCGTCGTGTTGGATGAAGCGGGCGATATTGTGGCATTGAGCCATCATATTAGTCTAGTGTTGAGCGCTGAAAGGAATATGGCGCAGCGGAGGAAGGCAGATGATGGAGGGAGTAAGCTATAGACGAACGCGTTTATGATACCATGTATATAGATGATACGGATGTGTAGGAAGTATTAAGTGGACAGTATCAAAATCGAGTGCTGCTGGCGACGATCACTTCCCACTCATCCTGCCCTGCAGCAGAAACCTAATTGCGGCTTATATGCTAGTTGGCGAGGAGGATCGAGGCGACTGCTGATGGTTTGTGAACAGCCATGAGCATGATGTAATTCATCATGGCTCCTTGTTCGATGTATCTCATATTCGAGGGCGCAAAAGGCCTCCAGCGATGTGACGCCTTGATGCCTGGCGTTGCGGCTCAAGCGGATGGGTGCCGGTGCCGGTGCCGTTCCATCCGGGCGGGAAGCCAAGCAGCCGAGCTTCCTTTTGGCTTGCACAAGCTTTGCACAACATGCACAACTGCGCATAGAATTGAGGTAGACTCCGAGGCCGACGAGAGAGGGGGAGGAATAAAACTTCTTGATCGCTTGCCTTGCGTTTCCATCTCGTATTTCAGTGCAAATCAACCTGGTTCTCTTCCTTTCAAAGCTCTTGGCCGTTCCTCGATACCTGATTCTTCGCTTTACACCTACACTTCCGTTCTTTTGACCCTCGAGTTGCCTCACAGCTTGGCTTTCTTGGCGGGATAGCTTGTCGCGCCCTGTTTTTGACGTTCTGGTATGCACGTGATTATATAATTACCATCATCTTTATATCCACTCCTACGCGTATTCTACTAGATCAACCACTTGATCCCTTTCCGGTTCGTAGTCGACGGCTGACAATGGCATCCAGTATCGAAACAATCGCCTACCATGTCCGTTCCTGCGAGTTTTCCAGACCCGGCCTTCGAGAGCAGAAACCTAAGTAAGGAAGGCGTCAGGCTAGCATACGAAGAAGGCCACGACGCAGATCTCAGATCAACTTCCGGACCAGATGTGCGACATGAGAACGGCGTGCTTGATGCGGACTTGGAGAAAGGCGATCATCCAAGCATCGCCACTAGCGAGGCATCAACGGTAGTGGAAGATGAGGCATCAGAGCCTGTGGACCCTAACATCGTATGGTGGGAAGAGCCAGCAGACCAGGATCCCGCGAACCCCATGAACTGGAGCTCGAGAAAGAAATGGGGCAACATCGCCGTCCTATCAGCCATAACGTTCGTCACACCACTGGCTTCATCAATGTTCGCACCCGGCGTGCCAGCGGTGATGCAAGAATTCCGCACCGACAACACCATGCTCGCCACATTCGTCGTGTCCGTCTATATTCTGGGCTTCGCGCTTGGCCCACTGGTCGTGGCGCCGATGAGTGAGATGTACGGCCGGTTACCGCTCTACCTCATCACCAATGTCCTCTTCGTCGTCTTCACGATAGCATGCGCCGTCAGCAACAGCATGAACATGTTGATCGGCTTCCGCTTTCTGGCAGGCTGTGTTGGCTCTGCTCCGATGACCATTGGCGCCGGCACGATAGCAGACATCATGCCGACGACGCAACGCGCAAAGGCTATGGCGTTCTGGGCTATGGGACCGCTCCTTGGGCCTGTAGTCGGACCCGTCGCCGGCGGTTTCCTCGTCGATGCGAAGGGTTGGCGTTGGGTCTTCTGGCTCATCGCCATCGTCGCCGGAGCCACAACAGCCGCCTCCTTCCTTCTCTTACGCGAAACGTATGCGCCGGTGCTTCTAGACCGCAAGGCTGCTCGACTGCGGAAGGAGACTGGTAATCCAAATCTCAAATCTAAGCTCCACTCTGGCCTGCCCCGGAAGGAACTCTTCGTGCGTAGCATTGTCCGCCCCACGAAGATGCTCTTCCTTTCTCCAATAGTCAGCCTGCTGTCGGTCTACATGTCCATCGCGTACGGGATCCTCTACCTCCTCTTCACAACCTTCACATTCGTCTTCGAGCAGCAGTACGGCTTCTCATCCAGCAACGTAGGCCTCACGTATATCGCATCCGGCATTGGCATGATACTCGGTCTTGTCGTTGTCGGCTCCATCAGTGACAGGATCATTAAGCAGCACACCGCCAAGGGCGAGCAGCACAAGCCGGAACTGCGCATTCCGATCTTCCTCACTGTGCCGGCGGGTCTCTCCCTAGCGCTTGGTCTCTTCCTCTACGGCTGGACGGCAGAGAAGCAGGTGCAGTGGGCAGTACCGCTGCTCGGGACCCTGTTCGTTGGCTTGGGCCTGATGGCCATCTTCGTGAGTATCTCCCATCGGCGCTCCGTATTCCTCTTTTGAGACGCCTCGACTAACGAATCGCAACACAGATGTGCATCCAAACCTACCTCGTCGACGCCTTCACCGTGCACGCCGCTTCTGCCATGGCTGCCAACACGGTTCTGCGCTCCCTGTTTGGCGCCCTGCTGCCGCTTTGTGGGCTCGATATGTACGAGGTGCTCGGCCTTGGGTGGGGGAATAGCCTGCTCGGCTTTGTGGCGCTGGCAATGGTGCCGATACCAGCGCTGTTCAGAATTTATGGGGAGCGGATACGGACAAGTCCACGCTTTCGGGTTAAGTTTTAGACTTGTTTTTGGAGTTGTTGGGTATAGACAAGATCGTTTCCTTTGTAGATAGATGCCGTATAGCCGGCTCGATTGCAGGGAGTTTGAGCATGGAATGGAGTTTCGATCTCGGGACTAGAAGTAATTTGCAGACTGGACTGCGCGCACTTGCTCGCTTCTGGAGAAGAAATCGGCTGAAAAAGATGGAGTTGCATGTAGACCTCTGAACTCAGGCAGAATCGAAGAATTCGAAAATTGCCACTGCTTTCGATGTTCTCTTGCTTTGCGTGAGTCGACTGAGGGAGTCATTATGCTTCAGCAGCGGCATTTTGGTTTGTATGGCAACGGCGAGCACATATAACGACTATAAGAGCAGAGTGTACTAAGTCAGCGTGGGTCAGTCACAAATTCTTCACCCAAGGTGTGCTTACTCAGGACACATTGATTTGTGGACCTGATATGGTGTATAAGGCGCCTTCAAGCATCGTTGCAATAGCGGCTAATGCCAAGTTGTAGGACTCGCGTGCTGAGATACTGGCGTTGTTGATTCAAGCTATAGTTCCATCTTGCATCTCTTACCGCCTGCGGTCCTGGCTGTAGTCGCGGTCCCTATCCCTATCACGATGATCTCGGCGTGAGGAGCCTCGCTCGTTGCGCTCATCCTTATCGTATCGCCGCCGTTCCTTTTCCTTCCGATCCTGACGGTCGTCTTGTTTACGGCTTCTGTGTCTGCTCTCTACTGACGAGCTTCTGTCTCGTCGTGATGATTTATGGCGGCGGTCATCGTAATCTCGGCCTCGATCGCGGTCTCGGTCCCGGTCCCGACTGCGAGCTCGGTCCTTCCTTCGGCGCTCCTTCTCTCTGCGGTAGTCTTCCTCCTTGTCGTCGTACCTGTTTCTTCGTGACGACCTATCAGAATCGCGATGGTCCGGCTCGCGACTTCGTGACCTCGCCTTTTTCTCCCGCTCGTTCTCCGCAACCACCAATTTCTGCTCCTCCAGCTTCGCCTTCAGCTCCTCCTCCGTCAGCTGCTCGCCTGTCTTCTTATTCCGCAAGACCACCGGTGTATATGTCTGATCCTTCTTCCTCCTCGGTCCCTTATCAGCCTTCCCCCAAGCTCCCAACTCTATCCCCGCCGCCGCTTCCGACTTCGCCCCAATACCCAAGAGCGCAGGTCGCCTCTCTGGAACGCGCGCCTGCACCGCCTGCTGTCCGCGCCGCTTGCCAATCGCCTCGCCGTCTTTCCAGCCCATACCGCGCAGCAGCGCCGCTCCGAACTCTTCGACTGGCACGGCGGCGTACTGCTCTAGTGTCGCCATGTCGGGCGCGTTTTTGTAGTCT
>Ga0181466_1000060_pt3 | contig 23066 bp, 16 predicted proteins | sample InSIn4gowninarea_FD_119078 | JGI IMG/M metagenome (GOLD analysis project Ga0181466, IMG submission 119078) | Clean room microbial communities from NASA Spacecraft Assembly Facility at Jet Propulsion Laboratory, Pasadena, California, USA -... ... | reverse complement strand
CCAAACCAACCCTCTTCATAATGATCCAGTTTATTTTCTTCCGCCGGTACATGCCGAAGTAGGCCCCGATGGAGCGGTTTGGGTTCTAGACTGGTATAACTTTATCATTCAGCATAACCCGACACCAAAAGGTTTTGACAACGGTAAAGGTAATGCATACATTAACCCACTCCGGGATCAAAAACACGGAAGGATATACAGGGTTTCTCATAAAGGTTCCAAACCTTCACCTCATGTAAAATTAGACGCTGGTAATCCGAAAAGTTTAATAAGCGGATTAAAAAGTGAAAATATGTTCTGGAGAACAACTGCGCAACGTCTGATTGTTGAGTCTGGAAACAAAGCCATTATTCCCGATCTTCTGGATCTTGTTAAAAACAATTCGGTAGATGAAATTGGGCTCAACAGCCCGGCGGTGCATGCCCTTTGGACGCTTCACGGACTTGGAGCTTTGGACGGAAATAATAAAGAGGCTTATGATGTGGCAGTAAATGCATTAAATCATGCAGCAGATGGTGTCAGAAAAACAGCTGTAAAAGTGTTGCCCAGAAATCAATCAAGTTTAGATGCCATTATAAGGGCAGGACTTATGAATGACAAAGATGGAAAGGTACGGATGGAAGCTTTACTTGCTCTTGCGGAAATGCCAGCTTCCAATGAGCTAGGCAAAATGACCTATCAGGCCACGTTAGACTCAAAAAACGGCGATGACCCTTGGTTAAGCCTTGCGTTATTCGCGTCCTCCGCGGCTCATAGGGACGGGTTCCTAATGGCGTTCAATGAAGCGAATGAAGAAGAAGTGTATGAAATAGGACAAGGAACCCTGGCTCAACAAATTAAATATCGTTCAAGCTTTGAGGTTTTTCCACTGGATAGAGGGCATCATTCAGGAGCTGTTGCTCCCAAAGTAGCCGGTAAGGAAATGTCAATTTCTGGATTAGTTGAAAAAACCGAAAAGCCTTTAAATGGCATGCTCGCAACCCAGGGCGGAAATGATAATGGCTATGCGCTTTACGTGAAAGACGATAAGCTTCATTTCCTTGTAAAGCAAAAGGGTAAAAAGACTGTCATTTCAAGCACATCCAACATGCCCGATACCTTTAAGGTCGAAGCTAAGCTACTGGAAGGAGGAAATATGACTCTGGGGATAAATGGTAAACAAGTTGCGAAAGGAAAAGCTTCGGGACTGTTTGCTCAAGAGCTGGAATTTGGTTTAAGAGTAGGCCATGCATCGGCGGAAGAAAATAAACTGGATCATTATGAAGAGGGTTGGTTTGGTTTTAACGGCAAGTTTTCAGCTGCAGCAATCACGCTGATGATGCCCGGGAAAATGAGAGAAGCCCAGGCAGAACCCGATCAAATTGTGAACATCAAAGTGGTTGAGCACGTCATGAAATTTGATAAAACTACTTTTACAGTTGAAGCGGGTAAAATAGTCGAAATCATTATCGAGAACCCGGACTTTATGCAGCATAACCTGGTAATATCTGTCCCCGGATCATTAGAGTTAGTGGGCGCAGAGGCAGACAAGCTTGCAAGGGATCCCAACGGGGCAGCAAAAAATTATGTGCCCCAAATACCAGAGGTGCTTTTTGCAACCGCTTTGATAGATCCGGAGAAAGTAGCAAAGCTTAGGTTTAAAGTTCCGGAAAAACCAGGTGATTACCCCTTCATCTGCACCTTTCCCGGACATTGGAGCATTATGAATGGTGTCATGAAAGTTGTCTCGCGACAATCAGCTTCATTAAAATAAATAAAGACGATGAATATAAAATTTGGTGTAAGCACGTGGTTATGGACTTCCCCATTCAACACAGATAGTATTTCTTTATTTCCCAAAATCAAAAAAATGGGTTATGATGTGGTGGAGATTCCAATTGAAGACCCTGAAATTATTGATGGGAAAAAGGTTAAAGAGGCGCTGGACGAGAATGGGCTTCAGGCAATTTCCTGCGGCGCTTTTGGTCCCAGCCGCGATTTGACAAATGAAGACCCGGCGATACATGAAAATTGCTTTAATTATATCAGGGCAAGCATGCAGCTTTGCAATATTTGGGATGCGAAATTTCTCGCCGGACCTATGTATTCTGCTGTAGGAAAAGCACGATTAGTATCTCCTGAACAGAAAAAGAAAGAGTGGGAACTAGCTGTGAAAAATCTACAGAAGGTTTGTGAAATGGCTGATGAGCACGGGTTGAAAATTGCCCTGGAACCTCTGAACCGGTTTGAGAGTGACCTCGTCAATACTGCCCAGGATGTAGTAAAACTTATCAGGGACATAAACCATCCTGCTGCCAAGATTTTGTTAGATGGATTTCATATGAATATTGAGGAGCCGGATCTCGAGGCGGCGATCAGGCTGGCGGGGAGCGACCTCATCCATGTACAGGTCTCCGAAAATTATAGGGGCACACCCGGAACAGGTCAAACAAGATGGGACGCCTATAAAAGAGGGTTGAAAGCCATACAATATGAGGGCGCCGTTTCTATCGAGAGCTTCACACCGGAGGTGAAAGAGCTTGCGGGGGCTGTATGTATTTGGCGGCCCCTCGTTCCTAGTCAGGATGAATTTGCTTCAGAAGGAGTTCGCTTTTTGAAATCGGTTTTAAAGGAAGAGGTACCTGTTTGATGTTTCTTCAAGATACATTTAAATTCTCTAAGAAAATTTTTGATGATCTGTCAGCGAAAAGCCTGTTATCATTAGAAAGGTTTCTGATAAGCAATTGATAAAACATGATCTCATGTTTATTATATAAAAGTTTTTAACATCAAATTTTTTCATCATGAATAAAAAACCAATAAACGTTGCAATTATAGGACTTGGATTTGGGGCAGAATTTATTCCTATCTATAAAAAACACCCCCATGCAAACATCATGGCTATTTGCCAAAGAAACGAGACTAAACTTAATGAAACCGGAGATGCATTTGGAATAGAACATCGATATACAGATTTTGATGAACTTTTGAAGAACCCGGACATTGATGCGGTTCACATCAATACACCCATTCAAAACCATGCGGAGCAGTCTCTTAAAGCTTTGAGGGCAGGCAAGCATGTGGCTTGCACGGTACCTATGGCAACTACGGTTGAAGAATGCCGCCAGATTGTAGAGGCTGTAGAGGAAACGGGCCTCACCTACATGATGATGGAAACGGTAATTTATAGCCGGGAATTTCTTTTTGTTAAGGAGATGTATGAGAAAGGAGATTTAGGAAAAATTCAATTTTTACGGGCATCACACCAACAGGAAATGGCAGGCTGGCCGGGGTATTGGGAAGGACTTCCACCCATGCATTATGCTACACACTGTGTAGGCCCTGTTTTGGCTCTTCCTAAAGCAGAAGCGGAATATGTATCTTGTTTTGGTTCCGGAAGAATTGACGAAAACCTTATCTCTAAATATGGGTCTCCTTTTGCAATTGAAACCTGCCATATCAAACTTAAGGATTCTGATCTTTCTGCAGAGGTGACGAGGTCGTTGTTTAATACTGCACGTCAATATAGAGAAAGTTTCGATGTATATGGTTCAAAAAAATCCTTTGAATGGACATTGATTGAGCACGAAGAAAGTGTGATCCATACGGGCGAACAGCCTTCAAAAGTGAAAATTCCGGATTACGCACACTTGCTTCCGAAAGAAATTCAAAACTTTACTACGGCTGGGGTTTATGATGATGACGACAACCAACATCTTTCATTTATACAAGGTGCAGGCCATGGAGGATCCCACCCACACCTGGTGCATGAATTTATTACCGCACTTATCGAAGGCAGAGATCCTTACCCAAATGCCAGGCAATCTGCCAACATCACTTGCGTGGGTATTATTGCGCATGAGTCGGCCATGAAGGGTGGAGAACTTATGAGACTTCCTGAATTTACTTTTCAAAAGAAAGAATTAGTTTAAATAATTATAAGATGACTTGCCATTTTTTGGCAAGTCATCTTTTATTGAAGACAATTATCGTCCCCTTACTGGCAATTGCGCCCCAGTTAATACCTCAATCTGTATCTATGTGTAGAATAACTCCACACATCAAAATTCAGTTTAAAATTTACTAAAATTTAAATCACCTGACAGTCAATGCGTTACAGTAGGTTCTCGTTTTTGGCATGACATTAGAATATAGCTGTGTAGAATTAATAAATATTTTTTTAAACTAACATAAATTTATAACACAATGAAAAAATTAATCTTATCAGCATTCGCATTTTCTATGTTTTCAGTTGTAGCTTTTGCACAGGATGTTCCTGCAACTCAAGAGCCAGCTACTACTCAAGAAGAAACTACTATTGACCAAGATCAACCAGCTGCTGACGTTTCTGAAGAAATGAGATCTGAAGTTTCTCTTAGTGAATTGCCAGAGGCTATCACTAACGAATTAGCTGATGAAAAATACCAAGAGTGGACTCCAACTGCTTCTTACAAAGTAGTTGACGAAAACGAAACTGAGCATTATGCAGTAGAGCTTCAAAAAGAAGACGAAACTAAAACTGTAACTTTCGACTCAGAAGGTAACAAAATCGACAAAGACTAAGAATAAAAAAGTGATTTAAAGTTTAGCTTTTGCTAGACAGATAAAAAGGGCCAGAGATTTCTCTGGCTTTTTTTATGTCCAGATTTTCAACATTTAAATGAAGCGTTTGGATCATACTGAAGGTCTGTTAAATCGACAGGTTTACTTCACGTACGCCTCTTCATCAAAGAGACACTGATTGGTAAGTGTAGTCAGGGGCTCAATTGGTATAAGCTTCTCAGGATGAGTAATCATAGTTAGTTACTATAAGATGTGTTTGGTTAGCTAAAAGAAGGAAGATAAAGATTCTGTTCTATTCAAATATTCAAAATCAATTTTGCAGGTTGAAGCCTGAAGTCCCTGTTGAGGAAGCTTCCCAGGTGGGGTGAAAAGGTAGCTTCACCTGCTTAGTCATAGCCCGTGGTTTTGACGCCGCACCGAACAGTCCTACTTAATGCCAATAAAAATGATCTTCTGTCAATGTTGCTTCAAGATATTTACAGAATTTTAACTTAGATTGACAATACAAAAAAGCAAACGGATTACTATTTTTTCATGTTCAGGAGCGAAACATTCAATTAGTTTTTGGCGACACATTCATGGCCTACTGTTAAAAAAGCCGTTAGGATCAGATATCCTCTTGGAGGTTTTAGTGACGGCGATCCCTGATCAATCTTTACACTAAGGCAACAATCGTTGAAAATAAATAAACCTAAAATGGCCTATAAGTAGCTACTTGTTCAAAAAAGGTAACAAATACCTGAGGACGTATGATGATACTAAAGGCAATTCCAAATAATGCACCATAGAGATGGGCATCATGGTTTATATTGTTTCTTCTTTGCTTGCCCATGTAAACAGAATAAATTAAGTATAGTGCTCCCAAAATGAATCCTGGCAAACAGAGAATGCCGTAGAAGCAAATTTCATTCATAGGGTAAAACAAGATACTGCTAAATATTACTGCAGAAACTCCCCCTGATGCACCCAGGGAATTATAGCCCGAATTGTGCCGGTGCTTCAAATAGGTAGGAATATCTGACACGATGATCCCTAAGATATATAGGGCTACAAATAGAACAGAACCCAAATCACCAAAGATGCTTTTGTAGATTACTTCTATTGCCTGGCCAAACCAAAAAAAGCTAAACATATTGAACCCTAAGTGTATATAATCCTGATGTATAAAGCCAGAGGTTATCAGTCTGTAATATTCTTTATTTTTTGCTACCTGATAGGGATTCAACATGAGCTTGTATTGAACACTTTCATTGCTCCAGGCATAAAAACTAATCGCAACGGTAATAATGATGATGATAATGGTAATCGACATAGTTATTCTTCCCGGTTAATAAGATACTGAGCGAAGCTCTTTAAAGTTAATTTTTTCTCCTTAGCTACAGAAATTTGCTCAAGAGCTTCTAAAGCCATTTTAAAGTAATCTTGAATTTTCTTCTCTGTAAGCGCTTTTATGTGGAGGCCATTATAAATACCTTTTACTGCAGCAACTTTATCTTCATTGTTGAAATGCTCTCTTGTAAGCCAATTTTTGAGTTCTTCCTTAACTTTTCCTTCTGCCCCTTCGATCGCCTTTATTAAAAGAAAAGTCTTCTTATTTGCAATGATGTCTCCACCTATTACCTTTCCAAACTTCTCCTTATCGGCATAGACATCAAGAAGGTCATCTTTCAATTGAAAACCTAATCCCATATGAATACCCGCTTCTTTCAATAAAGCACGACTTTCCTTGTCTGCCCCACCTAAAATTGCTCCGAGTTCGAGGCTGAAACCCAAAAGAACAGCAGTTTTCAATTCAATCATCTCCAGATACTCCTTTTCCGTGACAGATTCCATGCCCTCGTAGTTCATGTCAAGCTGCTGCCCTTCACATACCTGTGCAGCACATTTGTTGAAAGAGAGCAATATATCCTTTAATTGATCTGAAGGAACGGTCAGTAGCAGGTCATACACTTTCACCAGCATAACGTCACCGGAAAGAATGGCGATATTGTCGTTGTATTTTTTATGAACCGTTGCTTTTCCCCTTCGCAAAGGCGCACTGTCCATAATGTCATCATGCATTAAAGTAAAATTGTGGAATAGCTCCAAAGCAACAGCAGCCTTTACGGCTACCCTGGGATCGTCTTTGTACAATGAATGGGCCATAAGGGTTAAAAGAGGGCGAAGCCTCTTTCCACCCAGGCTCATCAGGTATTGAATAGGTTCATAAAGTTCTTTTGGATGGCCATCAAGCGGCAAATTTTCAATTTCATTTTTTATTAGATCGGTGAACACCTGAAGCTCTTCTTTCATCTTTTGCAAACTCTAAATCTATAGTCCGGCGGTCAATATCTGTTGATTTGACAGTAACCTGAACTTTATCCCCGAGGGTAATTATTTTTTTGTTCCTTCTACCTATAACTCTATAATTCTTTTCATCGAATTCATAAAAATCATCATCAAGATCCGCCATTCTCACCATTCCTTCACATTTGGTCTCTATAATTTCGACAAATATACCCCATTCCGTAACTCCCGAAACAAGCCCATCAAATACTTTGTCCTCCACACTTGCCATAAACTCAACTTGTTTATACTTGATAGAGGCCCTTTCCGCTTCTGCCGCCCGCTTCTCCATATCGGAGGAGTGAATGCATTTTTCTTCATATTTTTCCTTATCCACAGACTTTCCCTTATCAAGATAATGCTGAAGCAACCGGTGAACCAGAACATCGGGATATCTTCTAATGGGTGAAGTAAAGTGTGTATAATGGTCAAATGCAAGCCCAAAATGTCCTTTTGGTTCAGTCGTGTATTTTGCCTTGGCCATTGTCCTGATAGCTATCGTTTGTAGCACACTTTGCTCAGGCTTGCCTTCAATTTCATCCATCAACGCATTCAGGGATGAGGAAATATCCGCTTCCTGCGTTTTTAACTGATGTCCAAACTTCTGTGCAAAAACAGAAAATGCCTGGAGCTTGTCAGGATCAGGGTAATCATGGGTTCTATAGACAAAAGTATTGGAAGGTTTCCCTCCTTTGGAGCCTGCTTCATTTGCACCTTTTCCGGCTTTCATATGATACACATATTCCGCAACCTTTTTATTGGCCAGAAGCATAAAATCTTCTATAAGCTTGTGTGCATCCTTTCTCACCTTGGGAAACACGCCAAGCGGCTTGCCATTCTCGTCCAGCTTGAATTTTACTTCTGTAGTTTCAAAATTGACAGATCCTTTTCTAAACCTTTCCTTTCTAAGCTTAAGCGCTAGTTCATTAAGGATATTTATTTCATCTGCAAAATCTCCTGTTTTTGTTTCTATTCTCTCCTGGGCTTCCTCATAAGAATACCGCCTGTCGGAATGGATTACGGTTCTTCCAAACCATTGATTCACCACCTTCGCGTTAGCGTCTATTTCAAATACCGCTGAGAAGGTAAGCTTATCCTCATGAGGCCTAAGTGAACAAAGACCGTTCGATAGTTTTTCAGGAAGCATTGGAATCGTCCTGTCGACCAAATATACTGAAGTCGCACGATTAAAAGCTTCATCATCCAATATGGAGTCAGGGCGGACATAATGGGCAACATCTGCTATATGAACCCCGATTTCATAGTTTCCATTGTCGAGAACTTTATACGAGATAGCGTCATCAAAATCCTTTGCATCTTCAGGGTCTATTGTAATTGTTAAAACATCACGCATATCCCTTCTTTTCTTGATTTCCTCAGGTGTAATTTCTTCAGATATCTTTTCTGCCTCTTGTTCAATTCTTTTTTCAAATTCAAACGGAAGTCCAAATTCGGCCATGATAGAGTGCATTTCCGCTTCATGGTTTCCCGCCTGCCCAAGGACATTAATTACTTCCCCTGTAGGATTTTTATCTTTTCCGGGCCATTCGGTAATTTTCACAATAACTTTGTCATTGTGTTTTGCATCTCCAAGGCTGCCCAATTTTACGAAAATGTCAAAATGCATTTTCTTGGTATCAGGTACCACGAAAGCATACCGTGGAGAAAGCTCAAGCCTGCCCACAAATTCAGTACGGTTCCTTTTAATGATTTCAACAACCTCTCCTTCTGTACGCTTGCCAGGCCTGCTTTTTGCATGAACAAGCACTTTTACAGTGTCCCCGTCCATGGCGTATTTGAGATCTTCAGCCTTAACCATCACGTCTATCTCCTTCTCCGTGGATACGATGAAAGCATGCCGTGGATTTACATAATCTACCACGCCAACTATATGCTCCGGCTCATAGCTGCTTTTATAACTACCTTTATCATTTACCTCTACCATCCCTCTTCTTTCTAAACTATTTAAAATTTCTACCACAGCGGATTTCAATGCCTTATTCTTGATCTCTAGTTTCTTGATGATCTTATTGAGATCAAAGGGTTTATTGGGGTGCGTGTTAAGCAGATGAAGAATTTTATCTTTTAGAACCTCATTAGATTCTTTCGTTTTGGGGCTTTTGGTTCTGCTCATGTGATGACCAAATATTTATATTTTTTTAATATACAATCCTTATCCAACAAAGGTAAGGAATTATTTTTAAACCCTCGATTGGGGGCTAATGTTCAATATGACATCTTAATCTAAAGAATATGGATGTGTTCCGGTCTTACAACAGGAAGACATTTCATTTTCAGATACAAATTGGCTGTCACCACGACATCTGCTTTGCAATATTCGGATATCCTGGCCAATCCATTCTCTTTATAATATACATGGTTTACCATACTTCCATCAATATCCTCTTTACTGGATTCAATTTCAAATAAAGCTGCCAAAAGTTCTAAGGAAGTATAATTCTTCCTGTCTCCAAATTTCCACATTTCGAGGGTGTCAAGATGTTTTACTTCCCAAGGCTTCTTGCCCGAAATATCCAGGATTTTTGGAGGTGAAATGCCATTAAAGATCATTCTCCTACAGATATAAGGAAAATCAAATTCCTTTCCGTTGTGGCCACATAAAAACATATCCGGATGAGTGTATTTATTTTCCAGAAGTTCCTTAAACTCAAGTAAAAGCTCTTTTTCATTGTCAGAGGAAAAAGCCTTCACTCTCAATGAATATCCTTCCTCTCCCTTTAAGAGGTAGCCGACTGCTATGGTTACAATCTTGCCAAATTCCGCGTATATTCCCGCTTTTTTGAAATAAAATGTTTCGGTATCTTCCTCATCTTCCTTTTTTAAGATCATCGCTTTTTTATCCCACATCGCTTTCAGGCGGTCGTTTAGCATACTGTATTGTTCCATACAAGACACTGTTTCTATATCTAAAAACAAAATGTTGGTTAATTCCGGTTGTTTTTCCATCAGGCTTTAAGTATGAAGGACTCCTTCTAAATTGAGCTGTTTTATAGTGATCAGGTTGTTTTCAGAAATACTGCCAGGAACAAATACAAACTTTTTATCATATACCTGGCCATCGATATAATAGCTTACCCAAAACTCATTAAACAGGTGAAACAGCTTTAGGTCTATAGGTTCTATAACCCTGTGATCTTCCGGATCCAAATCGCCGAGGAAATGTCTGAGAGTCGAAGTTTTTTGCTTTACGCCTCCATTTTCCCCATATCCTTTTGAGCTCACCAGAACATTCTCAATCTTTTTGTCATTCTTATTCAGGATGTACACCCGCCACTCTACTACCTGAGGTGCAGTTTGCTCCCTGGTAATTGCCAACATTACATTTTGAACTGGATAAAAAGGAATGTCTTTCTTCATTTTTTGCTATAAGGATTATTCAGTTAGGGATTGGTGAACTTTTGATGCGATGGCACTTCTTCTTGCAAAAAATCCATATGAAAAAGGTTTTTGATATGGTTTTTAAGGTTTTCTTCCACTTCTTTCATATCCAAACTTCTTCCCAATTCCATGGCCAGAGACGTGACTGCCTTATCGGGGATGCCACACGGCACAATGTTGTTAAAATAACTTAGGTTGGTATTTACATTAAATGCGAACCCATGCATGGTAACCCACCTGCTGGACTTCACGCCAAGTGCACAGATTTTTCTCGCCAGGGCAGGCGTTTCGTAATCGATCCATACGCCCGTCAGCCCGGGAATTCTACCTGATGGAACGTCATAATCTTGTAAGGTCAGGATTACCCCTTCTTCAAGTAATCGAAGATATTTATGGATGTCCGTAAAGAAATTATCCAGATCCAGAATAGGATAGCCAACAATCTGTCCCGGGCCATGATAGGTGATGTCGCCCCCTCTGTTGATCTTGTAAAAACTTGCCTGAGCCTTATTTAAATCTTCCTCGTTCAGTAGAAGATGCGCTTCTTTTCCACTTTTTCCCAGCGTATACACATGTGGATGTTCACAAAAAACAAGATAATTAGGAGTTTTCGAAACCTCTTCAGGTTCAGAATTTCTGTTTTGAATCTTTATATTTATAATTTCAGCAAACAGTTTCTCCTGAAAATCCCAGGCTTCTTGATAATCTATTAGGCCTAGCTGGATAAACTTTACTTCTTTGTTTAATTTAATATTCACCTCTTTTGATAATTCGGTCAAAGATACCTGCTTTTACTTTTTTCTTCTAATATATAAAAATTATTCCGACTATAAAATTTCATATGAAACCTGCTTTAAAGCTAATTAAATAACTTTATGCGTGTATTTTTATGTATTTACTCTGCTTTAAGAAATATTTTTTACAATTCAGTCAAGTGAAAGAAAGAATCATCAACTATCTGAAATTTCTACCGTAATGCACCTAAAAGTTCGAACTCAATGGAACAAATACTTACTTTAAACGGCCTTATCAGTTTCTTATCATTGACATTGATGGAAATAGTTTTAGGCATAGATAATATCATTTTTATATCTATTCTCACTGCCCGCCTTCCTGCCCACCAACAGGAAAAGGGCAGGTTTATCGGTTTGGGATTGGCCCTGATTATGCGGATTGGGTTATTATTTGCCCTTAGCTGGCTTATTGGTTTAAACCAGACGCTCTTTACCGTACTAGACTTTGCGGTTACGGGAAGGGATATTATATTAGTTGTTGGTGGATTATTTCTGATTTATAAAAGTACCAGTGAAATCCATCAAAAATTAGAAGGGGAAGAAGTGCATTCGCAAAATGTAAAACTCCTTACGCTCCAGGCGGCCATCCTCCAAATTATCCTGCTGGATATTGTTTTTTCTTTCGATTCAATACTCACTGCTATAGGTCTTGTTGACGATGTAATGATCATGGTTCTTGCTGTAATAATCGCGATGGGAGTCATGATGGCTTCGGCAAAGAAGATTAGCGAATTCATCAACAGGCATCCCACCTTAAAGATGCTCGCTTTGTCATTTTTATTATTGATAGGAGTTTTACTAATGGCGGAGGGTTTTCATGCGCATGTACCCAAGGGCTACATCTATTTCGCCATCTTTTTCTCTCTGGGAGTGGAGTTTTTGAATATGAAAGTCAGGAAAAAATCGTCACCAATCGCTCTAAAAAAAAACTTGGTGGATGTGAATACTAAAGACAGCTAGTTAATACCATACAGCTAGTTAATACCATATTATTGACTATTCATGGAACATCTTTTACCTGACAGTAGATGGATCTATCCGTGTAGGGGTTTCTTTTCCGTTGATAATGCTTGTTACACTTTCCGCGATTCCCCTGATCATTGTTGTCAGATGGCTTAAGTTCAGATTCTCAAATTCGTCATTTACGGTATGATAGTTTTCATCCTGATCGATTTGAGATGATGAAATCGTATGAGCAGGAACGCCTACGCGGGCAAGGGCTGCGTTGTCTGACCTATAGAAAAGGTTGAAATCCGGATAAGGATCGGGATGAATAGAGAATTTTGAATTTTGAAGGTTTTTTTGAAGGATAGTTCCGAGGTTAGAGCGGTCGAAACCTGTTAGGAATGCTGTATTGGCTCCAAATTTAGAAGGGGTTCCGATCATCTCTATATTAATCAGAGCAACAATGCTGGCAGGATCAATTCTTTGTGAAAAATAGGTCGATCCCACCAATCCGATTTCTTCGGCGGTGAAGGCAACAAACACTAAGGTTCTTTCCGGTTGCGGGCGATTTGCAAAGTATCGGGCAAGAGAAATCACTGCTGTTGTTCCTGATGCATTATCGTCTGCGCCATTGGCTAAAGAGTCCCCTTCAACTGCCGGCAGTATCCCCAGATGATCATAATGGGCCGAAAAAACTACATAATCCTTTCTTTTCGCTTTACCAGGGATCACACCTATGATATTCTTGAGCACTTTTTCTTCCCTTTGAAAAAGCACGTGTGCCTCAAGCTCACTTACTGAAACGACATTACTCAAGATAAATATGTTGCTATGTTCCTTTTCATTTCCTTCAATAAGAATTTTTGGTCCGGAGTAATACGATCTGTATTTGTCAAATATCTCTTTATGCTCTGGGTCGACTAAAACAAGATGGTTTCCTTTCTCTGAAGAGATTTCTGTATGTCGTTTTCGGAAATCATCTTCTTTTTTAATATTGATGAGCTTAATATCTTCGGGAGAATCCCATAAGATTTCAGATTGCTCAGACTGAATAAGCGCATGTGTTTGGTCTATTTTTATGCCATTGATCCTGACGCTGGCCTCATCAATTATAGAGGAAAAAACTACAAACTTTTGCTCATATCCCTCATATCCTTCCATGGGATCTAATCCGATTTTTTGAAATTCATTGAGAATAAAAGCGGAGGCCTTTTCTATTCCTTCTGTAAAAATTTGCCTTCCCTGCATGTCGTCAGCACTTAGGGCCTTGACAATCCGCGCTACCTCATCTTGTTTTATTTCCTTTTGGGCAATGGCAACTGCAGGCAATATCCAAAGTCCTATGTGTAAAACAATGCTTTTTAGCTGCATCAGTATCTAATTTAGTTTTTGGCTATTGAAATTTTTAAACTTGTATTTTGGGTACTTCTCCTTGGGACAACGTAAAAATAGTTAAGAAAATCAAATCAATCTTCTTTTTAAATTATTTTTAACGAAAAAAGGCCTGAATTTCAGACCTTTTTGAACTTTTGCTTTTTTATAATTAATCTTTTTTGAAGAGCCCCTTCACCTGATCTTTGGCTTTTTCTTTAGCTTTGTCAGTGGCCTTGTCTACTTCTTCTTTGGCTTTTGCCTCTGCTTCTTTTCTTCTTTCTTCAAGTTCCTGTTTTGCTTTTTCTTCAGCTTCTTTTCTTTTGGCATCAAATTCTTCTTTTGCCTTGTCTACCTCTGCATTTACTCTTTCCTCAACCGCCGCTTTCGCTTGTTGTTGTACAGGCGCACCTGATTCCGCGCTACCTAAACCAAATTTGGGATTTTCGTAAGTTCCTCCTACATTGAGGTTCAAGAGGATATTTGAAGAGCCTGTAGCGGCTTTGCCCGTTAATGACGCTAGCGCATTATTTACAGCCGCACCTGCTGCACCTGCGGGAATGTCCATTTTTAGCTTGTAGTCCAAACTTCCATCAATTCCATTACTCCCTTGTACAGTAGTTTTATAGTTTGCTATTTGCACATCAAAAGGTGACACGTGCAACCTGCCATCTTTTATTTCAGCTTGCATAGTCACATCCTTCATAGAAACCTGATCAGAGTCGGAGAGCTTGGTCATCTTGGTAATACCACTTATCAGTTTCGAATCTGTAAGAGAAGCCTGAGCTATCTTAATCAATCCACTTCCTGCTAAACTGGGCATCACGGGCATCATATCCTTGCCGATCTGTCCATTGATCTTAAATTCGGTAGAAAATTTTCCATTTACTTTTTCTGCAATGGGCGCCATAGCCTGTACAGTGTTGAATGATTCGTAAGCTTTGGCTATTGATAAGTCCCGAATGTTTAAGCCAAAATCAAATAGAGGCTGTTGAGGATTTTGGGTACTGTAGTAACCATTTACACCAAACTGACCGTCGAGTGTAGTAAAGTTAATGTTTTCCATACTTGCAATACCATTTTTGACCTTTATCGTTCCATTCATATCGCTAAGAACAAGATCCGTAAACAGCACTTGCTTGATCTTCGAATTTAAAGTAAAATCGATATTTTTAGGAATAAGAATAACTTCCATAGGTTCAGAACTGGCAGTATCCGCGGGGGCTTCTTCTTCGCTCATCCACTCATTCAGGTCGACATTGTTGGAAGTAAAATTCATAGTCCCTCTTAAGACCTGATCGTCCTTGACCATGTAGCCAATATAGTTAGAAACATAGCCATCAACCTTAATATCCGTTTTTCCAGCTGCTCCGTTAAAGTTGCTGATGACCATTCGATCGGGGTCGAACTTCATATTGGCATCTGTAATGATAAATCCTTGCGGAAGGTCCGGGCTCACATATTTAAAGTTTTTTATGTTCATTACCCCACTAGTGGGCAATTTATCATATCTTTCTGCTTCCAGGTCAGACATTCGTCCTTTTGTTGCAATGTCTGCTGTTAACCTTCCTGTCAGGGACATATCCTCGAGCGGATATATTTTTGTCATCTTTTCAAGATCTATCACACCATTCAAAGCCAGATCCCAGGTATAATCGTTAAGGTCTTTCAGGTACAATCTTGCAGAAAGTTTTTCGCCATCCAGCGTCATATTATAATCATTTACCCAGATTTCTGTATCTTCCATCTTACCAGATGCATTGACGATTTTTGAAACAAAATTGACATTTTCCAAAGGCGCAGGAAATTCAACTGATTTAACAAAGCCATTGGTCATGATCATGTCAGCGGTAACAGCAGGAAAAGAAGATGTGGCACTGTCGTAAACTCCATCGGCCTTAACATTCATATTAAATTGACCTTTAATTTGAGTTCCTTCTATTGGGAACATATTTGTGAGTTCAGCAAGGTTTAGTTTTGCCTGAATATCGGCCAAAATTTTAGAAGTTTCCAGACCTTCCACACGAAGTTTGGCATCTATTGGGTTTTGTCCCAGGTCCATATGAAACTTACTGATATCAATCAGGGTGTTATTGATTACACCATCTTTATTATCAACCAGCATGTTCAAATTGATATTTGTAACTGCAGTAGGCAAGTCAGGATACTGAAACATGGCATTATCCACCAATAAATTCAAATTGAAGGCCGGCAAGGTGTTGTTTGCTTCACTATAAGTTCCCTTAACAAATCCGTTAAAGTTCACATTTCCTTCTGTTCTTACATTTTCAAACCCTTCAGTATAAACTCCGGGTACCAGGGAAAGGATGCTTTTAAAAGAATTATCTTTTGCAGCATAGGAGATATCCATATCGATATCATCTCCTGGCATGGCCAGAAAACCATCAAACCCAAAAGCGAAATCGTTTAATTTCGCAGTATTTTCTTTAAAAGTGTACTTAGATTCAGGAAGGTTCATGTTTAGAACGATGTCCGCCTCTACTCTTTTGTTTGTCAGGTATTGAACATTATCAAAGCCAACACTCAAAGCCTGAATTTTTGTTTTTGTTGATAGGTCAAATATATCCTGGGTAAAATCGCCACTACCGCTATGATCTAATCCTCTCACAACCGTGAGGAGGTTCATAGTCCGGTCGTCATAAATTAAAGTCCCATTGGTGATGCTCCAGCTTTCAATTCCAATAGAAAATTCAGAGGGTTCCGTCTCTTCCACAGGCTCTTCTTCTTCGCCGATCATGATGTCATAGTTGGCTTTGCCATTTGCTAATACCTTGACCAAGATACTTGGCGACTGGATATCAATGCCCTTAATTGTTATGTTATCATCGAATAAAACACTCTTTAAATTAATAACAACTCGGAAAGATTTTGCTGATATTAAAGTGTCCCCTCTGAATTCATCCTTCCCCACGATACTAAAATCTTTAAGTGTAGCGGTAGCATTAGGAAAGTTCCTGATAAGGGAAAGGCTGAAATCATCCAGGTAGATATCCGCATTGATTGTTTTTGCAAGTTCGGAATCAACCTTTGCGCGTATTTTATCTTTAAAAAGAATAGGTACAGCTATCAGGACCAGGAGCAAAAATGCTAGAATTCCACCTATTATAATTAATGCTTTTTTCATTTTTAAAGTTGTTTATTTAGCTGAAGTAAAGAATTGCTAATGAAATTTCGGTGTTTAGGACTATTTCTCATAGTCTAAGTGATAACGCACAAAAGTACAAACAAATACGCAAAAACATTTTTATTACTACCCCTCATATTCCATCATTTTTGGTATAATAATTACATCGGTAAATTTCTATGGGATTTACCCAAAATATATGCCAGTTTTACGGCAGAAAAATAGGGGCACTGCTAATTTTGTGAAAGGATTACATTAGGCCGCACATGAGGAATATAAAACCATGCAAATGAAAAACAGAGGATTACATTACCCAGCCGAGAACGTGGGGAAAGGCGACTGCATCTCCGTCGTTAAAAAAGTTGAAATCCAGTAAACCCTGATGGGCAAAAAGTACCTGTTAAGAAAAATTAGTCTGTTGTGCGGAAGTCTATTTAATGCTTAGATCAGTTGTCTAATTTAATTTTTTCCGGCTCAGACACTTCTTTATAGAAAGCATAAATCGAATTGCTAAGCTGTTCGTATTCTATCAGAAACCCATCGTGTCCAAATTTAGATTCAAGAACATTGAACGTGCTGCCCTTTACTTGCTTTGCCAGAAGTGCTTGTTCCTCTATTGGAAATAATACATCAGTTGAAATACCTATAAAGAGGCATTTTGACTTAATTAAATTCAGAGCTGGCGAAATTCCCCCTCTATTTCTCCCCACATTATGAGAGTCCATGGCCTTGGATAGGATCCAATAGGTATAGGCATTAAACCTTTGAGAAAGCTTTTCTCCCTGATAGTTTTGATAAGAAGAGGCCTTAAAATGATCTACCTTTTCATCAGAATCTTCAGATTGCGTCAACTCATACGTCTGATAATTTCTATAAGATAGTAAAGCAATAGACCTAGCGACCTTCATACCGTTCAGCCCAGCCTGGTCAATGCTCAATTGCCAGGTGATGTCTTGTGAAATGGCCGCTCGCTGGGTCTCATTAAAGGCAATGCCCCAGGGAGAGTGTTTTGCATTAGAAGCGATTTGAATGAGATGCTGAAATACCTCTGGTGACTGAATTGCCCATTCCAAAGCTTGCTGCCCGCCCATAGACCCTCCAATGACGGTATGGATTCTGGAGAACCCAAGATGCTGCCTTAGATAATCGAATGCCTTAACAATATCTCTTATAGTTAATGACGGGAAACTATGATAGAAAGGTTTTTGAGTAGCAGGGTTGGTGCTTAGAGGCCCGGTAGAGCCGTAGCAGCCCCCTAGCGTATTGGCGCAGATTATAAAATACTTCTCAGGATCATAAATTCTGCCCTTTCCAAACAGGCCGTCCCACCAAACCAGGAAATCGGAGCTTCCCGTCAAAGCATGACATACCCAGATGATATTGTCATTATTCTCATTTAATTCTCCAAATGTACTATAACTTAATTGGAAACCGGGAATACTTTTTCCCGATTCCAATTCAAAATCACCTGCAAATGTATATGTACTATGCTTAATCATTCTTTAATCTTAAAATTTATCCTGCACTACTCCTGCCTCTTTAAAGACCTTATTGAACGCCTGTTGGATATCTGCTTTTATGTCATCTATATGTTCTATTCCTACAGAAATACGCAAATCTGTGGGTTCTACACCTGAAGCAATTTGTTCTGCCGCTGAAAGTTGCTGATGCGTGGTGGCTGCAGGATGTATAATCAAGGTCTTGGAATCCCCCACATTGGCCAAATGACTAATGAGGCTCAGGTTGTTCACGAACTTTTCAGCTTGTTCAATACCCCCCTTTATTCTAAACGACAGCACGCCCCCAAATCCTTTTTTCAGGTACTTCTTCGCCAATTCATGGTATGGACTTGATCGCAGACCAGGGAAGGAAACCCCTTCTACAAATTCATGGCTGTCGAGCCACTGTGCAAGTTCCAACGCGTTTTGTACGGTTCTTTCTACCCTCAATGAAAGCGTTTCAAGACCCTGAAGGAGAAGGAAAGAATTAAAAGGACTGATAGCCGGCCCCATATCCCGAAGTCCTTCTACTCTTGCACGTATTGCAAAGGCAATGTTACCGAAAGGCCCCCCTTCACCAAACACTTCCCAGAATTTTAACCCATGATAACCTTCGGAAGGTTCTGTGAACTGTGGAAACTTTCCGTTGCCCCAGTTAAAATTTCCTGAATCTACAATGATGCCGCCAATGCTGGTTCCGTGGCCACCGATCCATTTTGTCGCAGAAGCTACCACTATTGCTGCACCGTGCTTTATCGGCTGAAACAGGTACCCCCCTGCTCCAAAGGTATTGTCGACGATAAGAGGTATATCATATTTTTTTGCCAGGGAAGCGACTTTTTCAAAATCGGGGATGTTGAACTTAGGATTGCCTATGGTTTCAACGTAGATCGCTTTAGTGGTATCATCAATGAGTTTTTCATAGTCTTCTATCTTTTCACTCTCGGCAAAACGTACATCTATCCCCAGTCTTTTAAAGGAAACTTTAAATTGATTGTAAGTGCCTCCGTAGAGATATTTCGTCGAGACGATACTGTCACCAGCCTGGGCAATAGTGTGTAAAGCAAGAAATTGAGCAGCCTGGCCGGAGGCTACCGCCAAAGCAGCAACACCACCCTCTAAGGCTGCCATTCTTTTCTCGAACACATCTGTGGTAGGATTCATAATCCTGGTGTAGATGTTTCCGAATTCTTTCAAAGCAAACAAATTGGCTCCATGCTCTGCGTTTTTAAACGCGTAAGAAGTTGTTTGATAGATAGGAACTGCCCTTGATCCTGTGGTAGGATCAACTTCCTGTCCAGCATGTAGCTGGAGTGTTTCAAATTTTAGATCAGACATATATACAAGCTTTATGGTTATTGTTAAAAACGATTAATGAATCTCATGCAAGAACAGATGGAAAATTTCCACCTTGATTATTAATACATACAACAACAGTATATGTTCGCAACTAATCGTGCTATGATGATCTTAATGTTGTTGGTGCCAACGGAGGTTGACGAAATATGATGAAGCCTAAAGGGTATGATGTGTTTTTCCATAATAATTAATTTATATTCCCTCATCTATCTGAGGACAGGAATTAGCACCTTAATATGTGATTAGGTTGCTAGAGTTTCACAGAGCCATTCTCTCCACTCTTCTTTATAAATCAATTATAAAATTGACTTGGGAACAAAGCTAATATAATCCGCTGAATATCCCAAATTTATTGTTTCGCTTATTTTATAGGAATAAAAAAAAGGCTTCCGATGACAGGAAGCCTTTTTTCATAGTATTGCTAATGGTTAGTTTTTTAAGATTTTAAACTCTACCCTTCTATTTTGAGTTCTGCCTTCATCCGTTTCGTTAGTTGCAATAGGCCTACTTTCCCCATACCCTACATACCTTACCCTAGGTTTGCTGATGCCATTGCTCACTATATAATCATGAACAGATTTAGCCCTTCTCTCTGATAATTTCTGGTTATACTCGTCACTTCCTTTGCTGTCGGTGTGGCCGGCAATTTCAATAATAATATTCGGAGAACTCGTCAGGAATTTTACCAGCCTGTTTAGTTCAGGGTTAGATTCTTGTTTCAGGTTAGCTTTGTCGAAGTCAAAGAAGATGTTGCTAAGCGTGAAAACTTCTTCCTTTTCAATCGGGACAAGGTAAAGGTCTTTTTCTATTTCTTTGTATTCCTTAAGATCAGTCAGATCTACATTGGCACTGATGGCAATATAGCCTTCGGATTCTGCCCTATATCCATAATTTGACCCTGAAGGTAATATAATTTGGTAGTCTCCGGTTCCTGCAGTAGAAGTAGCTTCGCCAACTTCCATTCCTTCAGGAAGTTTTTCATATAAAATTTTAGCTGAAATTGGTTTTTTCGTTTTAGAATCAAAAACCTTCCCTTTAACTAAAATTACAGGGGACGGCTTTAGGAATATAGGCATCTGAACCCTGTATATGTCCATATTGTCCAAAGAAAATTCTCTTGAAAAGTAGGCATGTTCTCCTGATGCGGGGATATTGAAGTATTGATCATCTTTTTCTGTATTGATAGTGGGGCCAAGGTTTTCTGGCTCTGACCAATTCTTCCAGGTATCATCCAACCTTCGGGTCATAAAAATGTCGTTTCCGCCATATCCACTAAACCCTTTGGAAGAAAAGTATAATGTGGTTTCGTCGCCAGCTAAAAAGGGGGCGATTTCAGCATGAGCAGTGTTTAAAGTAGGGCCTAAATTCATAGGCTCTGACCACTTTCCATCTTCTTTTAGAAAGCTGACGTATAGATCGCGGTCGCCATAGGTATCATCTCTCTGAACCGACATGATAAGCGACTTTCTGCTATTTGATAAAAAGAAATTGGCGTTGTCAGATAAGTTATAGTTATTTTCTATCTCGAGTGCTTCGGGAGCGGACCAGCCATCTTCTGTCTTTCTACTTAAAGAGACCCCCGCCCTCATCTTTCCTTTATTGTGGTACTCATTTCCTAGCAGGAGCAAGATGGAGTTGCCATCGGGAGAAATTGAACTAATAAAATTCGGGCCTTTATTGTTCAGGTTTCCTGCCAGGTTTTTAGCCTCCTGCCATTCTCCGGTTTCTAGGTTTCTTTCTGAATACCAGATATCCTCCATGTCTTTTTCACCGCCCACGTTATCAGGGTGGTTTCTCCTACTGAAAAACAAGGTATTACCATCTGGTGAAATAAGTGGCCTAAGTTCTGAATAGGGTGAGTTTACATTTTCGCTTAACCTTTCAGCAACCAGGTCGTCCCGCAAGTTCTCGGCGATATGAATGGTCACTTCTATTGGAATGTTAGAGTCAGAAATTCCTATCGCGTCAATACTGCTGTAGCCCGCTATAGCTTTTCCATCCAGCTCAATTTTTATGGCATGAACCTCATAAGGTGTCATGTCAAAGAAAATGTTTAATAGCCGCCCTTTGATTGAGATCTGTCGGGGGCTAAATTCATTGATAAGATATTCTTTGTTGTCTTTGTCATAGGTAAATACCTTAGCTACAGAACTTGGATTATAAGATTCGGCAATAGCTATCTGCTGGATCCTCATTGGTGTTTCAAAACCTACCTTGATAAATTCTACGCGATTGGGTTTGGATGGCGTCCATGCACTTGGGCTCTCACCCCCTACCGGAAGCACATTGGGTTTGTGTAGGATTTGGTTGGCAGAATACGGAACGGGGGTAAGTTCTGAAGAAAATTCAATTACGCGAGATGCCCATTGCACGTTCTGAGCCTGAAGAAGCGTAGCAAAAAGGAGTAAAAATCCTAATAGTATAACTTTAAACATATTATTTGGGGATAGATTAAGCGGGTTCTAAAGTATGGGTTAATTTTTTGTAATCAAAAATATCATATTGGGACTCAGGGTAACTACGACGATTAGCGTAGTGGTTTGCACTAAAAAAGTGAATTAAAATTAAAGTTTTCACCTAATTTTTTAATATTCTTACCTCAACTCTTCTATTCATTTGCTGGGCATCTTCACTATTTTCATTTGTTAAAGGGCTAGATCCACCAAATGCCTTCACCTTCACCCTGGATTTTTTAATCCCTTTGTCTGTTATATATTTTTTAACCTCTTCTACACGTTCCTGGCTCAATTTCATATTTAATTTGGGGTTCCCCCTATAATCGGTATGCCCTTCCAGTTGTATGACCATGGCCGGGTTGTCATTAAGCAACATGATTAAATTATTTAGCTCTCCAAAAGAAGAGTCAGAGATCTTTGCGGTACTCTGTTGAAATAACAGCTTGTTCATCCGCAATATTTGCCCTACCACATTGGGGATTAAATAGATATCTTTTACAAGCCCTTCTTCACTATCCAGTTTAAAATTGAACTCATCTCTATAGGTTGTAAAACCTTCGGCTTTGACTACAATGGAATACTTTACCTCATTCATTATTTTAACTTCGTAATCGCCGGTCTCGGAATCAGAAGATGATACGATGATGTTGTTGTAAAGAGGAAGCCTTTCCAGAACGATGTTCGCTTTCACAGGCATTTGGGTCTGCGCATTCAGTACCTTTCCATTTACCATAATAATGGAATCGGTCGTACCTAATCTTTCTATTAAAACAGGTTCAACCAGAAAAACAGAATTAAGTAAGATGGCCAATTTCAGACTAACTAAAATATTTATCATCATCGTAGAGATAAGTTGTTAATATCTACTTACTCCTCTATTTATAAGTATATATATCAAAAGAAGGAAAAAGGTAAGGCTTAGTTCAATATTTGCTTTTACTCAATTGATCTCTTGTTGAATAGAATATAACCAAAATGAAGCAAAACGCCCCATTTTGACTTGGGATCATCGTAATAATTCGTACTTAAACAAATTGGCCCTAAGGGGGTATGATAAACTGCAGCAGCCGTTCCACTAAGGTGGATGCGCCTTAAATCAATGTCTTGTCCGGAGTCTTTAAACTTTGTTTCCATAGCATAAAGCGGCTTGAACGCATAGACTTCAAATCTTAGATCGAAATTCCTTTTAGGGCTATATACATTCCTCAAACCGACAGCAACATAATTAAAG
>Ga0181466_1000163_pt1 | contig 23142 bp, 21 predicted proteins | sample InSIn4gowninarea_FD_119078 | JGI IMG/M metagenome (GOLD analysis project Ga0181466, IMG submission 119078) | Clean room microbial communities from NASA Spacecraft Assembly Facility at Jet Propulsion Laboratory, Pasadena, California, USA -... ... | reverse complement strand
GTTGATTTACGTCCCAATTTTCGAATTCTTTTGCCACCTCAGTAAGAAACCCTGCTCCAACGCTTCCATCTACCACCCGGTGGTCATAGCTTAAAGACAGGTACATCAGATGACGTATGCCGATTGCATCTCCTTCAGGGCTTTCGATTACAACAGGCCGCTTTTTAATAATACCTACGGCAAGTATGGCTACCTGTGGCTGATTAATGATAGGTGTTCCCATTAAGCTACCAAATGTACCCACGTTAGTAAGGGTAAAGGTGCCGCCGTTGGTATCATCAGGACGAAGACGATTGTTCCTTGCATTGTGAGCAAGGGTATTTACAGATTTACTTAATCCTACCAGGTTTAAGTAGTCAGCATTTTTAATTACGGGAACAATAAGATTGCCTGAAGGAAGGGCAGTGGCCATTCCAATATTGATATCTTTCTTAAAAATTATTTTTTCACCTTCAACCGAACAGTTGATGTAAGGATAGCGTTTGATCACCCTGGTAAGGCAGGCAATAAACATGGGCGTGTAGGTAATCTTTGTTCCCTCTATTTTTTCAAATTGCTTTTTCACTTTCTCTCTCCACATCACCATATTGGTAACATCTGCTTCCGCAAAACTGGTAACATGTGCGCTTGTCTGCTTGCTGCTCACCATATGTTTCGCGATCATCTTTCGCATCCTGTCCATTTCAACTATCTCCACGTTGGCAGAGGAGTCGGTTGATATTAAAGGTTGTGAAATTTGTTCGGCCGTTGCTTCAAGAGGAGGCGTTGCTTCGGTTTCAGATTTTTCTTTTTGCCGGCTGTCAACTGTTGATGTTGGCTGAATTTGTTGGGGTTGTTGAACAGGTAATTGCTGTTGCCTGTTATTCGCGTTCAAATGCCCCCCTGATTTTTTATTCTCTACATATTGAATTATGTCTTTTTTTGTCACCCTTCCTTCGTTGCCTGTACCCGGTATATTTTCAAGTTCGCTCAATGGTACACCTTCACTGTTTGCAATATTTAAAACCAACGGAGAATAAAATTTGTTGTTAACAGCGCCCTCCTGTTTAAACGGCTCCGAAACAGGCTGAGGAACAAATGGAACGCTACTTTCAGGCATATCTGCAACGCCGGATTCTGAGGAAGCTGGTTCTTCTTTTGCAGCAGTAGCGTTTTCATTTACTTGTTCGCCGTTCGTGTTTATCCTGGCTATCACAGCGCCAACTGGCACAACATCATTTTCCTGGAACAGAATTTCTGATAATATGCCTTCATTTGTAGACGGTACTTCACTGTCCACTTTGTCTGTAGCAATTTCCAAAAGGGTTTCGTCCTGTTTTACAAAATCACCGGCCTTTTTGGTCCATTTTAAAATGGTCGCTTCCATTATACTTTCGCCAAGTTTAGGCATAACCAGATCAACTAAAGACATATTCGTTTATTTTTTAGCTGACGGTCGCTGATCATTTTCGCTCTATACTTTAACGATAATTCGTTAAAAACACACTAATTATCTTGCTAAACTGTCAACTTTTAAGTGCTTCAAAGATACGTTTACTGCAAGGCTTTCAAAAAAATTTATCAGTACTGCATTTATTAACCGCCCACTTCTTCAATAATAAGTTTACGAACCATATTTAAGGCATGCATAGCGGTAAATTCAATGTTTCTTCTCCGGTCGTATCTTACAAAAAATTTTTGCGCAACAGTTGTTGATCTTCCTGCTGCTGCAATCCAAACAGTGCCAACAGGTTTTTCATCTGATCCTCCTGTAGGACCCATGATGCCGCTTACTGAAAGGGCATAATCTGTTCCCATCAATTTTTTTACGCCAGATACCATTTCTCTTACGGTGTCTTCACTCACTGCACCTTTACTTGCCAATGTTTTTTCATCAACAGATAGTATGTTTTCTTTAACGCTGTTATCGTAGCTAACAACAGCACCTATAAAGTATTTTGAAGAACCGGGAATAGCCGTCAAAAGGCTTGAAATATAACCGCCTGTACAGCTTTCTGCAGTAGCGAGGGTAAAGCCTTTTGTGATGAGCAGTTGAGCGACAGCTTCCTCAAGCGTCTTGTCTTCATTAATTACCATTACGTCGGGTAACAGGCCCTGCAATTTTTTAAAAAGTTCTTCTACTTCAACACTTATCGCTTCTTCGTTTGTGCCGGTTGCTGTAAGCCGCAATCTTACCATTCCCATATTTGGCAGGTAGGCCAGTTTAACATGAGCAGGTAAACTGCTTTCAAAGTCTTTGATGCGGTCGGCTAAAAAAGATTCACCAATTCCGGCAGTTACTAAGGTACGATGTTTAACAGCAGGTAAATTAAATACTGTGGGTAAACGAGGCAGTACGTAATCTGTCATCATGCCTTTCATTTCATGCGGCACACCCGGCATGCTTATAAATATTTTTCCTTCCTTTTCGAACCACATGCCTGGTGCCGTTCCCCGTTTATTCAATATTACGGTACAAACGTCAGGCACCTCCGCCTGCTTGAGGTTTATGTCAAGCAATGGCCGGTTTATATATTTTTGGAAGATTGTTTTTACATTTTCAAGCGCTTCATCATTCACAATAAGCTTTCCGCCAAAGTACTCGCACAACAACGGTTTGGTAATATCGTCGGCAGTAGGGCCAAGGCCTCCTGTTATCAGTATTATTTCTGCATAATTGCTTTCCTCATTTAGCGCGTTCCATATTTCCTCTCGTACGTCGCCAACTGCCACTCTTCGCCTTACCCAAACCCCAAGCTTGTTTAATTCCTGTGCCATCCATGCACTATTCGTATCTATTGTTTGTCCGATTAAAAGTTCATCGCCAATAGTAATAATGGAGGCATTTATTCGATCGCGGTGCATATTATTTGTTGGATTATCAGGATAAGCTAATTTTAGCGCAATGTAATGACAAGTATGAGAACAATTATTTTCTTTATTGGTTTAATGTTTACCGGCGGCATTGTAAAATCTCAGGTGTTGTTTAATAAGCTGGATGAGGCAGTTAAGAATTTAGAGAACGACAGCCAGATGAAAAATGCTATTCTTGGTTTGGTGGTTTTGGATCAAAAGACAAATAGTATAATTTATAATAAAAATGCGGGGGTAGGCCTTGCCATTGCGAGCAGCCAGAAGGTAATTACCAGCACCGCATCACTTGAACTTTTAGGAACGGATTACAAGTACAAAACTATTCTTGCTTACAACGGTACTATTGACAATGGATTGCTTAAGGGCGACATCTACCTGGTAGGGTACGGTGATCCTACGTTAGGAAGCTGGCGATATGGAAATACAAAAGAACAGCTTCTTTTAGATGGCTGGATAAAAGCCATTGAGGATAGGGGGATAAAAAAAATAGATGGTAACCTGATTGGGTTCGACAGGAATTGGGAAACACAGACAACGCCAGGCGGTTGGATTTGGGACGATATCGGCAACTACTATGGCGCAGGTGTGTCAGGCTTAAACTGGAGGGAAAACCAGTATGATCTGAAATTAAAATCGGGGGCCAGCGCGGGAGAGAAAGTTGCTATTGTTTCAACAATTCCAAAGTTATTTGATGTAACCCTTGTGCCCGAACTGGTAACAGGTAAACCAGGAACAGGCGATAATGCTTATATCTATCTGCCGCCTTTTTCAAACATAGGCGTGGTGAGAGGAACTATTCCTCCCAACGAAAATACTTTTACTATTTCCGGCTCCATTCCCGACCCTGCCTATCAACTTACAGCTACGTTAGCTGACCAAATGAAGAAGAACGATATCGACGTTAAATTACCTGTTACATCAGTAGGTGAAGATCTGTTATTCTCAAAAAAACTTCCTCAAAAAATCACTGTTTTATCTACACATTATTCTCCAACACTTGACAGTATTAATTACTGGTTTCTTAAAAAAAGTATTAACCTGTATGGTGAAGATTTGGTGAAAACGTTAGGTTATGAAAAGAAGAACGCAGGCTCTACTGATAGCGGTTTAGCTGTGATTAAATCGTTTTGGAAAAACAATGGAGTAGATCCTTCTTCCATCAATATGATAGACGGAAGCGGACTGTCGCCACAAAACCGGATAGCCCCTGGAGCCCTTGTGAAAGTTATGCAATACGCAAGGTCGCGGCCCTGGTTTAATTCCTTTTATGCAGCTTTACCTGAAATAAACGGGCTTAAAATGAAAAGCGGATCTATTGGCGGTGCACGAAGTTTTACAGGATATGCAGGAGACTACACCTTTGCCATAGTAGTAAATAATTACAGCGGGTCGTCAGCAGAAATAGTTAGAAAACTTTGGAAGGTACTGGATGTTTTAAAGTGAGTTTGACGGAATAGCTATAACTTGTTCAACAGCTTTCATAATACTATTATATCCGGATCGTTGCAAAAGCACGATTGGGGGCAATAAGACAACTGTATTTTTAAAGGTTCTTCTTTTTATCCGAGGATATTTATTTCGTAGATGAATAGAGCAGTGCTCCAGGAAATTATAAGGACAATGTAGAACGTGATCTAAAGCATCATTTATAAATGAAGTGTCATGCGTAAGAGTTGCTTTTGAATTTAAGGGTATGAAACGAGGCAATGCCCCCACTGCCTTAAACGATCACGATTTAAGCTCTCCCCCTCGCTTAGATCATCCCGTAGGTATTTAACTGGTTCATTTGCTTTGTCTCCGGTTAAAGCTCTCAACTGTAATCGAAGTCACAGTTGAAATAACTTTAGCTATTTATGCAGGCTTATTGTTGGCAAGAACACCGCTTTATATTTTCATTTAAATCGTAATGATGACACGTAAAAAGGCAGTAGAATTATTTATAAGGTATATACATAGGTTTGGATTCTTCGCCGGTTTTCAAATATATTTAAAAAGGGTATTTAGCAGAAAGAGCATAATTCGCTTTAACCTTCCCTCGTCTGACATTGTGATAAATCTTCGTAACAACAGCTCGGATGGTGATGCCTTTGACCAGGTATTCCTGAGGTTACAATACGATAATCCTCTAAATTTTACTCCCCGTTTTATCATTGATTGTGGCGCTAATGTTGGCATGGCTTCTCTTTTTTTCCACAAAAAATTTCCTCATAGTAAAATTGTTGCGGTTGAGCCGGAGAAATCGAACTACGACCTGCTGGTAAAAAATGTAAAGGAGCATCAGGAAATAGAGGTGATAAAAGCCGGAATATTTCACAAAAATGCAGAGCTGGTGGTTGAAAACAATGAGGAGAGGGGTAACTGGGGATTTACAATTAAGGAGTCTAAACAAATAAACAATAGTTTAAAGGCTATAACTGTAGATGATATAATGAAAGAGTATGGGCAAAACGAAATCGACATTTTAAAAATGGATATTGAAGGCTCTGAACTCGAAGTTTTTTCAGAGAATTACCATAGTTGGCTTTCTAAAACAAATGTTATTATGATCGAATTACATGATTCGAGAAGGAAAGGCTGCAGTAAGGCTTTTTTTAAAGCTATCAGCGATTATGATTTTTCTGTTGTTCTTAATGGCGAAACAATCATCTGCACGAAAAATCATTGAGTGCTCACGGAAAGGATGGTTGAGCCGGGGAATGGTAATTTTTAAAATAATAGGGGTGCAAACTTGTTCTATTTGGGTTTGACAATAGGGCAAATACTACAAAGATAAAACCCGGCAGCTTTAAAGAAGATAATGTGTAAACGCCTTTCTTTCCACACTTTAGTTACTGGCAATGAGGTTGTTCTTTACGCAAAAAGCAAATTGAAACTGTTTATTTTTTTACCCGATTTCGTTCTGCCATGTTTTTTGAAATTTTTATGTATTATTGTGTTCCAACTACTCAAGTTGGATTAATCGGATCCTCCGGCACATTTCCTTCCATTCTGTGAATTCAAATAGAAAATTTTAAAACAAAACTTAAGCTGTTACGCACAATTAACTGCTATGAGAAAAGTACTATTTGTAATATTTATACTTTTTGTTACGTCCTGCAATGTTGGAAGGGACAATTTAACAACCAGGGAAGAGACGGCTAAACCTCCAAGGTACTTTTCTTATCAGCTTCCGACCAACAACAGCATCAAAAGTTTCAGGAAAGGAGGCTATATAACTGATGCTGCTAATTCTTTGACTGATCGCAGGGGTGTAAACCTTTGGGACAACCTATTCGCTCCTAAAAAAGCTGTTTACAATTTTAATGCAGGGGAAGAAGTGATAGTGTATGCAAAGGTTGGAGATTACCTCTACCTGTCACCCAGGAACGATACTTCTATTGGCGGATATATTTTGAACGGCTGGGTAGAATATAGTGGTGAAAATAAAAAAGGAAAGGATACGGCGCCAATTGCTCACACCACTTTCAAAAAAATCAAAGATCGGGGCAGCATTAAACAGGTTAACAGTCATTTGAACAGCAGTAAAGAGAACAGGGGAACAGGCAGTAAAGAAACACCGTTACCAGCAAGTAGCTATCGGGTTAGTAATGAAGCGCCATTGAACAAAGGAGAATTGTCAGTTGATGCTGATCCTCTTTCCGGGTATTAAAACCTGCCGTGTAGTTCTAATTCATTTGGAGGGCGGGCAGCCGGTAAGTTTGACCATCATAAACAAAAAGTTCATCTATTTCGAGAGTCCAGTATTTATATAGCGGTGATTTTTTTAAAAACTCTTTTATTTCTTCCTTGCTTTCTCCCGTCATCATTATCCAGCTGCGATAGCTTTCCATGCTCACGGCATAGGAGTCGATGATGCCTTTGTTGATCAGGTAATTTATGTAGGTGCGATGGGGGGGAACAAGAGTCATAAACTGGTCGTCCATGTAGAAGTTGATGGTTATAATAAACTTTTTGAGATTGGATTCGTTCATAACGAAGATTTAAATAGTCCAGTTAACGATTTGGTTCACCCATTCCTTATTATAGAACGTATTTATCTTAATATAGTTGTCTGTGTATCCTTCCATCATACCCGTTTTCGAGTTTTTTTCGAAAAGCACTTTTCTGGTTTGTCCTATAAATCTCGCCGTGTGTTCACTCATCTTCTGATAACTTAAGTTACGAAGTCTTTTATTCCTTTCATTCCTTATGTTCACAGGCACCACCTGGTCCATTTCGTTCGCCAGGGTATTTGGTCTTTCACTGTAGGTAAATACATGGAGGTAAGAAACATCGAGTGAGTGAAGAAACTCGAACGTTTCTTCAAACAGCTCTTCTGTCTCACCGGGGAAGCCTACTATTACATCAACACCAATAGCGCAGTCTGGCATCAATTCCTTTATCAGTTTTACCCTGTCCTGGTAAAGTTCTTTTCTATATCTTCTTCTCATTAAACCTAAAACCGTGTTGCTGCCGCTTTGAAGAGGAATATGAAAATGCGGCATAAATTTTTTGCTCCCTGCAACAAACCTGATGATTTCGTCTGTAAGGAGATTGGGTTCAATGGATGAAATACGATAACGCTCAGTACCTTCAATATTCTCTAATGCCTTTATCAGTTCAAAAAAACTTTCTTCGTGTCTTTTATTTCCTTCTGGTCCTTTTCCAAAATCACCTAAATTAACCCCGGTCAGTACTATTTCTTTAACACCTGTTAAGGCCAGTTGTTGCACATTATTGACAACATTTTCAATAAAATCGCTGCGGCTTTTGCCCCTGGCCATAGGAATAGTGCAAAAAGAACAATTATAATCGCAGCCGTCCTGTACCTTTAAAAAGGTTCGGGTACGGTCGTTCATAGAAAAAGAAGTATTGAAACCGGAAACATCAGCTATATCGCAGCTACTTATTTTGGCGCTGTCACCTTTTGAAAGTTCCTTAATGTGTTGCGAAATATTAAATTTCTCCGCTGCACCTAATACCAGGTCAACCCCCGGAATTTGCGCAATTTCCTGCGGCTTTAACTGCGCGTAACATCCTGTAATAACAACAAAACTTTCCGGAGCCTTCCGCTGAATCCTGCGAACAAGCATCCTGCATTCCTTATCGGCATTGTCAGTTACCGAACATGTATTGATTACATACACATCTGCCTGTTCATCAAAATCTTTTTTTTCAAATCCTTCTTTTTCCAGGAGGCGGGAAAGGGTAGAAGTTTCGGAGAAGTTTAATTTACAGCCGAGTGTATGAAAAGCTACTGATCTTTTTTCATCCATACGGGCAAAGATAATGTAATGAATTATGCCTGACGAAAGACGGAAAACACTTCACTTCCTTTTGAGAAGATTTTTTAATATAAATGGGGGTATTTAACTTTCGGTTATGAATGTTAGAAAGGCCCTTCCGGTACTACTGCTTATTTTGTTGGCTGTATTTACCGTTGTTTTAAAAAGAAGTCACCATTCTTTCAACACCACCAATAGGCCGGATTATAGAGCAAATAACCGCGGGCCTTTTACAAATCCGGAAGACGTTACAGCTAATCTTCCGTTTGATCGCAAGACGAACCATCTTTATTTTACCAAACATGCCCGTTGCCGGATGCAATGCAGGCACATAAGCGAGCAGGAAGTGAAAGATATTTTGGCAAAAGGTAAAGTGAATTACCGAAAAAGTAACCTGGATGATACGCGGGGAGCAACCTATGCAATAGAAGGCGTTACAACGGATCAGCAACATGTTCGAATTATTTTTGCTCCCAAACAAAAACAGGTTACGGTGGTAACCGTTATCGACCTGGAAGTTGAATACTCCTGTAACTGCTCTTAGCTAACACTCTTTAATTGTGCAATAGTAGCTGCCGGGTCGGAAGATCTGAAAACAGTATTACCAGCCACCAATACATCGGCTCCCGCCTGCACGATAGACGCCGCGTTTTCTATAGTTACACCCCCGTCAATCTCAATATGCGCCTTCAACTTCTTTTCATCGAGCATCTTACGCAGTTGTTTAATCTTTTCAAGTGTATGAGGAATAAACTGTTGCCCGCCAAATCCCGGGTTAACGCTCATAATCAATATAACATCTATGTCTTGTAATACTTCACTTAGTAAGCTTACAGGGGTATGCGGGTTTAATGCAACGCCTGCTTTCATCCCAAGGCTTTTTATCTGTTGCAGGTTCCTATGTAAATGAGTACACGCTTCAATATGAACAGTGAGGTGATCAGCACCGGCATTTTTGAACGCCTCTGCATATTTTTCGGGTTCCAAAATCATCAAATGAACATCACAAATCTTGTTAGTAGCTTTACGCACCTGCTCAATAACCGGGAAACCAAAACTGATATTGGGAACGAAACGTCCATCCATTACGTCGAGATGAAACCAATCCGCCTGGCTTTTATTCAACATATTACAATCATCTTCCAGTCTTAAAAAATTTGCACTTAATAAAGAGGGGGCTACAATGGGCATGTGAAAAATTAAAAAGTAATAAAATAAAGTAAGAAGTAAAAAATCAAAAGTAAAAAATCAAAAGTAAAGATGAGTGAATAGGGACTCGCTTCTTTGCTTGTGATTTATAGCCTAGATCCACTACTCGAGACGATTGACGGCTTCTGCTGCTTCCTTTAACTGTTTGTCCAATCCCAGGGAACGCTTATAATTTAGCAGCGCTTCTTCCTTATTACCGTTTGCTTCCAGGCATTTTGCTTTCCAATAGTAGGCATCGGCATACAAGTTATTTACTGTTGTGGCTGTTTCAAAAATTTTTAACGCTTCAGCATATTTCCTGTTATCATAATACAGGAAGCCTTTTTCCATATATGCCTCCATTAAAGTATAATTATCGGTGATGGCTTTATCAAAGAAAGTAAGTGCTTTTGCCGTGTTACCTGTTCTCGAATAGTATACCCCCGCAATAAATTCGCATGACGCGTCTGTTTCTCTCCCTAACGACATCCGGCTTACATTTTCACAAAGGGCTAAAGCTTTCGGGTTTTTAGCTTCTGCAAGCAGGTTAGCCAGGTTTAACTGTGTTTCTACAGAGGGGTAAATGCTTAAAGCCTTTTCATAACTTTTAACAGCAGCACCGGTGTCTTTGTTACTCTCAAGTAGTTGCGCTTTTGCAAACCAGAGCCCATTATTCAGGCTGTCTCTTGCAATAAGGCTGTCTGTTTGTTCAATTGCCTCTTTATACATTTTTAGACTATCCAGCGCGTTTACCAGTTTCATTCTGGTACTTGCGCTATCTGGGTTTTGTTTCACTTCCGCTTTCAACCGGTTTATGAGTTGCACCTGTTCAGCCGTTGTTTTATTGCCCGTTTCTTCATTTTTTTCGTGACATGAAAAAAATGTGGGGACAAGTAACAGAACAATGATCACCTTTTTCATCGTGCAAAAGTAATCGTGAAAAGCCGTTTCCTGGTTTTTATCATTCGTTAAACATTTCCGGTCTTCCAGGTTTATGCCTTTGCCCTGTTACTCATTATTGTGCTTTCCCGGCTTTGTGGCAGAATGATTTACAAAGGAAACGGCTGATGGTATTAATACCCTATTTTTGCTACCGTCAATCAAAATACACGATATGTACCAGGCTCTGTTGTATGTTCATAATGTGGGTAGATGGGTCGTTATTATTTTACTGGTAACCGCTATTGTTAAGGCTATCGGTGGGCTTGCCAATAACAGGCCTTATGCGTCAGGAGACAAAAAAGTGGGCTTGTTTTTAATGATAGCCGCCCACCTTATGTTGCTAATAGGTTTATACCAATGGGTAGTGGGGCCGTGGGGTTTGCAAAATATTCAAAACCTGGGTATGAAAACGGTTATGCAGGATAAAGTGGCCAGGTTTTGGGCGGTTGAACATATTTCGGGAATGTTGTTAGGTATAATATTAATCACGATAGGAAGAGGTGTAGGAAAGAAAAGTATTTCGAACAGGTTGAAACACCGTCGTTCTTTTTGGTTCTTTTTTATTGCTTTAATACTTATTCTGGCTTCTGTTCCCTGGCCTTTCCGTGATGTTGCAAGACCCTTGCTGCCGGGCATGCAACTGGGTTAAACAGGTTATTCTCTTTTTGCAAATATTCTCTAAGCCTCCCGCGTCGGAGGCTTTTTTAATTCGATCACCTCACACTCTTTTATATCTGTACCATCTATTGCAAACCTGATGAGTGTTCTTACTTTATGCCAGCCTTGTTTTCCTGCTGCACCGGGGTTCATGTGCAGGCATTGCAGCTTTTCATCGTAAATCACCTTTAATATATGGCTATGACCAGCGATAAAGAGCTTTGGTTTGGTCGATATTATTTTGTCCCTCACTCCTGGTGCATATCTTCCCGGGTAACCACCAATATGTTTCATGAACACTTTTACTTCTTCACACATAAAAATGTTTTCTTCAGGAAACACTGTTCTAACATCCTGCCCGTCTATATTTCCATAAACTCCTCTCAAAGGTTTAAACTTTTGCAACTTTTCCGCTATTTCAATGGTTCCAAAGTCTCCTCCATGCCATATTTCATCGCATTTGTCAAAATGTTTAAATACGGCTTCATCCAAAAAGTGGTGGGTATCTGATATAAGGCCGATTCTTTTCACTTCATTTATTTAAACTGCCCAAAAATAAAGAATCGGATGTCGAAAGCTGATAAACGTGCGGCTTTAATATTGTATTTTTATAGTAGATACGATTGGCGTAAACGATTAATAGTTTGAGACAGCTTGTTTCTTTTTATCGTGCACTTTTTTAATTTTTCACTTTTCTATCTTTTGCTATGCCACATTATTATTCATTAGGATCTATTCCTCACAAGCGACATACACAGTTCAGGAAGCCCGATGGCACACTGTATTCCGAACAGCTTTTCTCAACAGAGGGTTTCAGCAACGATTTTTCCATACTTTACCATAACAATCCCCCAACAAAAATTATACAAGCCGACGGCCCCGTTAATATAATGCCGAAGACGGCCGAAGAAATAATGCTAAAGCACCGGAGTTTCGCAGGATTTAGCATTCCAGCGACCGCGGATTATCTCGAAAGTCGGAAAGTAATACTAATGAATAAAGACTTGCATATTGCTCTCGCAGCTCCCACCACAAGTATGGCCAGCTACTTTTACAAGAATGCGGACGCCGATGAGATAATATTCGTGCATGAGGGCAATGGAAAATTAATTACACAATACGGGGAGCTAACGTTTGGTTACGGAGATTACCTTGTCATCCCCAGGGGCAGCATCTATCAAATCGAATTTAAGGAGGGTAACAACCGGCTGTTTATAGTAGAAAGTTTCAGTCCTGTCCGCTTTCCCAAAAGGTATTTAAGCAGGTATGGCCAACTTCTTGAGCATGCTCCTTTCAGTGAAAGAGATATCCGCGTTCCCCAAAACCTGCAGACAAAGGACGAGCAGGGCGACTACCTGATCAAAACAAAAAAGAAGGGTAATTTATTCGGTCTTCATTATGCTCATCATCCTTTTGATGTTATTGGATGGGATGGTTGCTGCTATCCTTTTGCTTTCAGTATACATGATTTTGAACCCATTACCGGCCGGGTTCACCAGCCTCCTCCTGTTCACCAGACTTTTGAAGCTAACAATTTTGTCGTTTGCAGTTTTTGTCCCCGCTTGTACGACTATCATCCCCAATCGATTCCTGCTCCATACAATCATAGCAATATAGACAGTGACGAGTTATTGTATTACGTAGATGGTGATTTTATGAGCCGTAAAAGTGTAAGCCGGGGTATGATTACGTTACATCCCGCAGGTATTCCACATGGGCCACACCCGGGTGCAGTAGAAAAAAGTATTGGTAAAAAGGAAACAAATGAGCTTGCGGTGATGGTAGATACGTTTAACTCGTTACAATTAACAGAACAGGCATTAGAAATTGAAAATAAAGGATATACATATAGTTGGATAGAATAGCGAGGCAAGAAAATTGCAGTTAAAACTGTTAAATTAAAAAAAAGAAATTAACTTATTCGCACAAAAAAATCAAAGCTTTATGATTAAATACAACGAACTTAAAGTAGGTGATCTGGTAATGACAGTATATGACGGGCAAACAAGAGAAGGAGAGATAATAGATTTGAATGGTGATGAAAAGCAGGTATGTGTATTAACCGATGAACAGGAGTTTTGGTACGAATTGAATCAACTTGAACCTATTACGCTCGATGAAGCACAGTTGTTCAAACTGGGGTTTCAAAAGGAAGAGAACGGGGACGGCAGCGTGAAATATATGAAAGGTGCTTTTAGGGTGCTCCTTCATTCTCCAAACAACTTTTCAAATTTTGAAATGTGGTACCGGGAAGATCGTCGCCATATCGGTCAGCCTATAAAAGTTCATACCTTTCAAAATCACTACCTCGAAATGACCAAAATTCACCTTGTGAAAGGATAGGTATTACCATATGTTTATTTACGAATAATAATACGCCGGTGTTAATGCCGGCTTTTTTTTTTGACCTTCTATTGCTAATGCGACAACCGTTGAAATAGAAATAAGAGGGCCAACACAAAAGCATTAAATTGTAACATAATAGAAACAGAAAATGTATGAAAGTATTATTGGCTGCGGTGTTTGTTGCTGTTAGCATAGCTGCATTTAGCCAGCAGGAAAAAGCCTTTTCTATCGCGGGAAAAATACAAGGAAAAATGTTGCCCGTTAAAGTGGTTTATTTAACCTATAGGGTAAATGAAACGACTATGGAAGACAGTGCCACTTTAAAAAACGGAAGTTACTCTTTTCGTGGAAGGATAGTTGAACCCGTAAGGGCGAGGTTAATAGCAAAACCAGCTTCAGTAAATAGCGATGAATGGCATCCGGAGCAAAAAGACGTCGCGACCATTTTTATAAGCCCTTCAATAATAGACATTACTTCGGTAGATTCATTTAGCAATATTACCGTTAAAGGTTCTGTTGCCCACGATGAGTATAAAAAGATTGAACATGCGTTGAAAGGTTATATGGATAGTTTAGACGAACTGGAACGGCAATACCTGGTAAAAGACAGGGAAAAAGATGAAGCGGCAAAAAATAAAATACTTGTTCAATATAAAAAACTGGATAAAGAATCGAAGCAGGTGTACAGCAGCTACCTTAAAACACATCCTTCTTCTGTTATTGCCATGTATGCTATCGACGAATACGCAGGATTCGATATAAACGCTGACGATGTAACACCCTTATTTATGGCTTTACCGGCGGCAGTAAAAAGCTATCCATCTTATAAAAGCTTCGCCGGACGACTTGACATTGCCCGTAAAACAAGTGTAGGAAGACCTGCTATCGACTTCACGCAAAGTGATACCTCAGGCACTCCTGTAAGTTTAAGCTCATTTAGAGGAAAATATGTACTCGTTGATTTCTGGGCCAGTTGGTGTGGGCCCTGCCGGCGTGAAAATCCGAATGTTGTAGCAGCTTTCAATAAATACAAGGATAAAGGGTTTACGGTGTTAGGCGTAAGTTTAGATCAGCCGAACGCCAGGGCGCGATGGCTTAAAGCAATTCATGATGATGGTTTAACCTGGACCCATGTATCTGACCTTAAATTTTGGAATAATGAAGCTGCAAAGTTATACGGAGTAAGAGCTATTCCATTTAATCTGCTTGTAGATAAAGAGGGTAGAATAGTAGCCCGAAATATCCGGGGAGAGGAACTGCAGTCGAAACTTTCCGAAGTATTTCAATAGTTTATATCTGCCACAGAAAATTCTATTGGAGATAAAGTAAAAAAAGCAAAACTTTTAATTTAGCGGCTGTAGCATTGTAAAGCTATATTACCCATTTGTATGAACAAAAAATGTCCTTTTACCAAAAAGCGAAAAGCAATCTTTTTTTGCGTGATTTCACTCATCATCGGTCTTGTTATTTCAGTTCCTGACTATGCCCAGGTTTTTGGAGGAAACCCACCGTCAATACGCTGGCAACAAATAAATACAGACACCGCAAGAGTGATCTTTCCCGAAGGTTTGGAAGAAACGGGGAAAAGAGTCGCTTCTATTATTCATGAGCTTCAAAAAAACCACACCGCTACCATTGGCAATAAATTGAGAAAAGTAAACATTGTATTGCAAAATCAATCAACAGTATCTAATGCTTATGTTGCCTTAGGCCCTTACCGGAGTGAGTTTTATTTGTTTCCTCCCCAAAACAGTTTTCTTTTGGGCGCACAAAACTGGGCGGATAATTTAGCGGTGCACGAATACCGCCATGTAGAGCAGTATAACAATTTTAATATTGGTTTATCCAAAGCTTTCAGTATAATTTTTGGGCAGGAAGGGCAGGCTTTGGCGAACGCACTCTCCGTTCCCGACTGGTTTTTTGAAGGCGATGCCGTTTTTAATGAGACATCTTTAACCAGGCAGGGTAGGGGAAGACTTCCTGGTTTTTTTAATGGGTACCAATCGCTGGCAGGCGAGGGAAAGCATTACAGCTATATGAAGTTGAGAAACGGCTCCTTACGTCATTTAGTACCCAACCATTACGAGCTTGGTTATTTGCTGGTGGCTTACGGAAGAGAAAAATACGGGGCTGATTTTTGGAAAAAAGTTTCCCGCGACGCCGCCAGCTATAAACCTTTACTCTACCCCTGGCAGGGAGCGGTTAAAAAATATGCGGGTATTGGGTATAAGCAGTTTGTAGGCGATGCAATGTCGTTTTATAAAAACAAGTGGACGGCAGAAAAAGACGGATCAATTAGCTATATTACTCCTTCCCATAAAAATTATGTTACTGATTATAAATATCCTTATCCAGCCGAAAACGGTTCAGTCATTGTTCTAAAAAGGGGCTATCGTAATATTCCGGCTATTTATCGTGTAGATACAACTGGCAGAGAAACAAAGATCACGGTAAGAAATATTGCTAATGAGGACTATTTTTCTTACAACGGGGGAAAGGTCATCTTTTCAGAATACAAACCGCACGAAAGATGGGGCTACCGGGAATACAGCGATCTTGTGTTGGTTAATGCAGCTACAGGCCTCGCCAAAAGGATCACGCATAACGAAAGGTATTTTTCTCCAGATGTTTCTCACTCCGGAGAAAAAGTAGTAGCAGTAGAGATGCGAACAAACCAGTTATCGGGCATTGTAGTAGTGGATCAAAAGGGTAATAAGTTGTTTAGATCCGAGGCAAAGAGGGGCATTGTATACACTTACCCAAAATTTTCAGCGGATGATCAATTTATTTATTCTGCGGTTCGCAATGGCGAAGGAGGAATGGCACTAATAAAGATCGAAATGGCAACAGGAAAAGAAGTTGATCTCGTGCCTTTTCAAAACCGCATTATCGGCTTTCCTGTTGTTCAGGGTGACACTGTTTTTTTTAGTAGTTCTTTTAAAGGAAGCGATGAAATATGGGCTTTTATTGAAAGTAAAAAAAAGGCCTACAGGGTAGCAACTGCTTACACAGGATTATACCAGGCTTTTTATCAGCCGGCGAAAAACCGGCTGATCTCCTCAAATTTTACCGCCGAAGGTTATAGGCTTGCTGCGTTTACCGCCCCTTCTCTTTTATGGCAACCTGTAAGTCAAACCGAGAATGCTTTACCTGATCTGTATGTTCCTGAAGCCTTACGCGAGGAAAATAAAGCAACCCTTGAAAATGTGAGTGTTAGAAATTTTAGGACGGCTAAATACCACAAGTCCTATAATTTCTTCAATTTTCATAGCTGGCAACCCGATTATACCGATCCCGAGTTTTCTTTCTCCCTCCTCGGGGAAAACGTTTTAAATACTTTTCAAAGCCAGTTATCCTACACTTACAATCGAAACGAACGGAGCCATAACGTAGGTTTTGATGCTATTTTCGGTGGGTGGTACGTGCAACCATTTGTGGGGGTAAGTCAAACCTGGAATCGTAATATTTTGTATAACCGTGACACAACTTTTACTTATAATGAATTTAATGGCCATGTTGGCCTGCAACTTCCCTTAAATTTCACGGGAGGAAAAATGTTTCGGAATCTTACTGTTAGCAGTACATTAAACAACCAGCACGTGAACTGGACGGGAACAGGAAAAAATTTGTTCCCCAGCAGTGGCTTCAATTACATTGAAGGAACGCTTTCGTACGTGCAGCAAATACAAAAAGCAGCACAACACATTTACCCCAGGTTTGCCCAAACACTTTTTTTCAGGTATAGAAGAAGCTTTGGCGATTTTAGCGCAAACCAGTTGCTAGCCGTTGGGAATCTTTATTTACCAGGGTTCCACCAAAACCATAATATCGTTTTATCGGCAGCTATTCATTCCAGGGATACGCTTAACCAATACCTGTTTTCAAATAGTTTTCCTTTTTCGCGGGGACATTCTGCTATTGATTTTCCTCGCATGCTAAAACTTGGTGCCAATTATCACTTTCCCCTGCTCTACCCCGATTGGGGTTTTGGCAATATTATTTATTTCAAAAGGATAAGGAGCAATGTTTTTTATGATCATACGGCTGCTAAAAGTTTAAGAACCGGTAATATATTCACATTTAACAGCATCGGCGGAGAAATTTTCTTCGACACCAAGTGGTGGAACCAGCTAGAGGCCAGCTTTGGTATTCGCTACAGTCGCTTGTTAAACAATGAATATTCAAGATCTTCAAATCCTTATCAGTGGGAGGTTGTTTTGCCTGTTAACTTATTTGATTAGCGGTTGTGCTTTAAAGTCCGGATGTCTTTTAACAGCAGCTATGCAACACTTATTGGCTACAAATAAAGAAGCACCGCAATCCCTGGATCGTAAGGGAGGTGTGGTGCTTCTAAAGAAAGATGACTAGTTGGTCTTACCCCGCAACCATCCCGGTAAACCTGCCTGCAATAAATCTTCTATATTTCCTGCTTTGTTTTCTATACTGCTTATGGTCCTTCCCCCCAAATGCCTACTCTAACCTTATTAGCCTTTGCCCCTTCAATCAGCATTTTGATCATTGTTTTTACGGCTTCATTTCGTTCAGCACACGGGTAAGCTACCAACGATGAAATTCAGGCCAAGGGTCAATGGGGTCGAAATATTACTAAAATTATTTCGTTCCGTACCTGTCACCCATCTGTCTTTCAACCATCCAGCCAGGATAAGTTTTTGGCTGGTCGCTTACGGCACTTAAAGTTTCAAGATGTTCTGATGAAATATCGAAGGCAGTAGAGTGAATGTTTGACAGGAGCTGGTCGGCTGTTTTAGCCCCAATAATAGTGCTTGTTATTCCTTTTTGCTGCCTTACCCAGGCCAGCGCAATTTCTGCAGCGCTTACCCCGTAGCTTTTACCAAGGTCTGCCAGTACATCAATAATATTATAAGCCCGTTCTTTGTCAATTACCGGAAAATCAAAGGTATCTCTCCGCGACGCTCCTCCGGTGTTTTTTTGCTCCCTGGTAAATTTGCCTGACAGAAAGCCTCCAGCCAAAGGGCTCCATGGCATCATCGCCAGATTTTGATCATTGGCTAACGGAAGAATTTCGTACTCAATATCGCGGTTTGCTGCAGAATAAAAATATTGCATAGCGATAAACTCATGCCACCCTTGTTTCCTGGCGATGCCTAATGCTTTCATTACCATCCAGGCCGGCCAGTTGCAAACGCCTACATACCTTACTTTTCCGGTCATTACTATATCGTGCAAAGTATGAACGATCTGTTCTACAGGTGTTGCCAGATCTACTCCATGAACATATAAAAGGTCTATGTGTGAGGTTTGCAAACGCTGCAGGCTTTCATCAACAGATTGAAAAATATGATATCTTGAAAGACCGATATCATTTATTCCCCCACTCATCCTGCCTCTTACCTTGGTGCCAATAAAAAGGTCTTTTCTTGAAATACCTGTTTGTCTGATTCCTTCGCCCAGCAATAATTCTGATTGTCCAAACGAGTAAACGTTGGCAGTATCAATAAAGTTAATGCCCGAGTCGACAGCGATTTTCAGCAAGTTATTTACCTCGCCCTGCTGCTGCTTTCCTATCGCCTGCCATATCCCTTCGCCGCCAAAAGTCATGGTACCAAAGCAGAGTTCCGATACGAGTACACCCGTATTCCCAAGTAAGTTATATTTCATTGCAATGCTGTTTAAATTTGGTTAAGTGAATTTTAGTTATTTAAATTTGTCCTGCAAAGGAACGGGTTCCCATCAAACACGGTTTGATATCTCCCGTTAACAGTCTTTTTTCTTAACTTTTCCACAAAATAAAGAAAATTATCCCCATTTTTTTCTGTATTAAATTGCATACAGTTATCTTTGCGCTCCCAAAAATAGTATGTCTAAACAAGCACTGATTAAACAAGACGGTTCCATTGTAGAAGCCCTTTCAAACGCTATGTTCCGTGTAAAGCTGGAAAATGGCCATGAGATTATCGCCACCATTAGTGGTAAAATGAGAATGCATTACATACGTATTTTACCGGGTGATAAAGTTGGGGTGGAAATGAGCCCATACGACCTGACCCGTGGAAGAATTATTTTCAGGTATAAATAATAACGCTAAACGCCTTAAAGGCTGAAAAAACAACAAGTCATGAAAGTAAGAGCATCTATTAAGAAACGCAGCGCGGATTGTAAGATCGTAAGAAGAAAAGGAAAGCTGTACATCGTAAACAAAAAGAATCCTCGCTTTAAACAGCGCCAGGGGTAATTGCGAACGAAGATTGCTGACTTGTTGATTTCGGTAATCTTTCATCGGTTGCAATTGGTCAACAACCAGACAATCATAATCACAAAATCAGAAATTGAAATATGGCTCGTATTGCCGGTATAGATTTACCAAAAAATAAAAGAGGCGAAATAGGCCTTACCTATATTTTCGGTATAGGTCTTTCTACAGCTCAGTACATTCTTGAAAAGGCAGGTATTGACAGGAACAGGAAAGTTAACCAGTGGAACGATGCGGAACAAACCGCCATCCGTAATATTATTAACAGCGAAATTAAGGTAGAAGGTGCTCTACGCAGCGAAGTTCAAATGAGCATCAAGCGCTTATTGGATATTGCTTCTTATCGTGGATTACGTCACCGTAAAGGTTTGCCCGTTCGTGGACAGCGTACAAGAACTAACAGCCGTACAAGAAAAGGTAAACGTAAGACAGTTGCGGGTAAAAAGAAGGCACCTAAGAAATAATTTAGTTTTAGTACCGGTAACGGTACTAAAATTTAATAACTGATACTTCGCCGGATCTTCCTTCGGGAAAGGAGGGAAGGATCGGGTCCCTGTTAAAAAGGGATAAAATTGTTAAAGACTACCTCAAGAAAAAATCATGGCGAAAGCACAACAAAGACAAGACAGCGCAAAAGCAGCTGCTAAGAAAAGAGTGGTAAAAGTAGACGCTTATGGCGACGCTCATATCAACGCTACTTTCAACAACATCTGTAACAGTAGCATCCGTAACAGGAGCATCTGCGGCAGGAGTAGTTGCTTCGGCATCAGCAACAGGAGAAGGGTTCCTTTTACTGTGTTTTTTTTTGCGGCTTCCACCACCACGACGGCTTCTACGCGTTGTTGTTTCTCTTTCTTCAGTTCTGCCTTTTCCGTAAATTTCGTTGTAATCTACCAGTTCAATAAGTGCCAATTCAGCATTGTCACCTACACGGGTACCTAACTTAATTATACGGGTATAACCACCAGGACGAGCTTCCACCTTTAAACGAACTACATCAAATAATTCTTTGATGGCTTCTTTATCCTGCAAATGGCTGAAAACTATCCTGCGCTGATGCGTAGTGTTGTCTTTAGCTTTAGTGATCAGCGGTTCTACAAAAGTTCTTAACGACTTAGCTTTGGCTAAAGTAGTAGTAATTCTTTTGTGAAGGATCAATTGGCTGGCCAGGTTATTAAGCAGCGCTCTGCGATGGCTGGCTGTACGACCAAGATTGTTGATTTTGTCTCCGTGACGCATGACTTTTTTGTTTTAATACTGTTGTACCGTGTCAGGATTTACAACAGCCCCTCATCTTTTAAGAGAAGGATTTATATAATTAATAATTCCGGTAAATCTCTCTTTACTTCCCATTTTGCAATGAGGCCGGCAGAGTTAATAATCTTCTTTATCGATTCCCATTTTGCTTAAATCCATTCCGAAACCTAAGCCCCTTTCATTCAACACCTGCTCAATCTCACTTAACGACTTCTGTCCAAAATTCCTGAATTTCATCAGGTCTTCCTGTTCGTATTGAACCAGCTCGCTTAAGCTGTTAATTTTAGCTGCTTTAAGGCAGTTAAATGCACGAACTGAAAGATCAAGATCTTCAAGTGGTGTTTTAAGAACCTTGCGTAACTGAAGTGTTTGCTCGTCAACAAGATCTTCTTTCTTCTCTTCCTTATTATCAAAAGTGATGTTTTCATCAGTAATGATCATCAGGTGCTGGATCAGTATACGTGATGCCTGTTTAACTGCTTCTTCCGGATGAATAGTACCGTCAGTGTTAACATCCATCACCAGTTTTTCAAAATCCGTTCTTTGTTCAACACGCGTATTTTCAATGCTGTACTTAACATTCTTAATTGGGGTATGGATACTGTCAATAGGAATGTAACCAAAAACAGAATCTTTTACCCTGTTATCTTCAGCAGGAACATAACCACGGCCTTTGGCAATGGTAATTTCAATATCAAGCTTAGAACTGCTATCCATGGTACAAAGAAGCAGCATCGGGTTCATTACTTCAAAAGCCTGGGTAGCTTCACCAATCATGCCGGCTGTAAACTCGGTCTGATTTTTAATGCTAAGTGTTACTTTTTCGTTGTTTACATCACCTTCAACCTTCTTTTTAAACCTTACTTGTTTAAGGTTAAGAATAATTTCAGTCACATCCTCAGTAATACCTTTCAGTGTAGCAAATTCATGCTCAGCACCTTCAATTTTTATTCCCACAATGGCATAACCCTCCAGCGAACTTAATAACACTCTGCGAAGTGCGTTACCAATGGTAAGGCCGTAGCCCGGTTCCAATGGACGAAATTCAAACTGCGCCTCAAAATCATTTGCTTTCTGTAAAACGATTTTGTCGGGTTTTTGGAAATTTAAAATAGCCATCTTGTTATTTACTATTTATTTGTTTTATTATTTTGTTTGTGTTACCAACTATGTAACGCTCACGTTACACCGTTGCGTCGCACACTTCTACCCCACCTCATTCTTCAACAAGCTGCTCACCGCGGTACTTCACTTTGGTGAAAGCTCTATATCATTCCGGGGTAAGGCTTACTTACTGTACAACTCTACGATCAGTTGTTCCTTAATATTCTCAGGAACACTTTCTCTTTCAGGGTAAGCGATAAAAGTACCTTTCAATTCAGCCTCATTCCAGTCTAACCAGCTAAACTTCTGGTTCTTTCCACGAATGTTGCTGGTAACGGCTGTATTTGTTGCACTTTTTTCTTTTAAACCGATTATATCACCGGGTTGCAATTGAAAAGAAGGAACATTCACTACTTCACCATTTACAGTTACGTGTTTATGAGAAACCAATTGACGGGCAGCAGGACGACTTGCCGAGATACCTAAACGAAAAACTGTATTATCCAAACGTGCTTCAAGCAGTTTTATCAGGTTTTCACCTGTTACACCTTTACGGCGCGCAGCTTCGGTAAAAGTGTTACGGAATTGCTTTTCAAGTAAACCGTAAGTATACTTAGCCTTTTGCTTTTCTTTTAGCTGCAATGCGTATTCACCTAATGTTTTACGCTTACGTTGAGCACCGTGAATACCGGGAGGATTGCTGTTCTTGCTTAACCATTTGCCATTGCCTAAGATCGGCTCTCCGAAAATTCTTGAAATTTTGGTCTTTGGACCTGTGTACCTTGCCATGTTCTTTCTTTATAGATTTTTTGGTTCCTGGTGCAGTTCATTAAAAATCTAAAAATTCGAGCTGCATCAGCTTTATAATAATTAATAATTCAACAAGCATAATGCAACAGTTCGTTAACATTATGCTCGTTTATAAAACACCAAGTCCCCCGTAGCGGGGGATTTAGTTTTAAACCCTTCTCTTTTTTGGAGGACGACAACCATTATGAGGCAGAGGTGTAACGTCTTTAATCATTGTCACTTCCAGGCCGCTGTTGGCTAGTGCTCTTATGGCACCTTCCCTGCCCGAACCCGGACCTTTCACAAATACGTCTACTCTTTTTAAACCTGCATCAAGTGCTACTTTAGCAGCATCCTGCGCTGCCAGTTGCGCTGCGTAAGGAGTATTCTTTTTAGAACCCCGGAAGCCCATTTTACCGGCACTTCCCCAGCTTATAACCTGTCCTGTCTTGTTGGTAAGACTAATAATGATGTTGTTGAAAGTAGCGTTGATATGAGCGTCGCCATAAG
>Ga0181466_1000162_pt1 | contig 23144 bp, 28 predicted proteins | sample InSIn4gowninarea_FD_119078 | JGI IMG/M metagenome (GOLD analysis project Ga0181466, IMG submission 119078) | Clean room microbial communities from NASA Spacecraft Assembly Facility at Jet Propulsion Laboratory, Pasadena, California, USA -... ... | reverse complement strand
CATTAAAAGATCAAGATCTTGCCGAGATTGTTTTAGTAACACATCAAGCATCACAACAAGATTATGAGGATATTTTAGTTCGATTAAGAGACTTACAAGCAGTGAAAACGATAAAAAGTTCTTACCGCGTGGAAGGGAGCCCTAAGGCATGATCTGGCAAGGGTTATTAAAAGCTTACAGTGATTTTTTACCTGTAAATGAAAATACACCCTTGCTCACTTTAAATGAGGGGAACACCCCCTTAATTCGCTTAGGAAAGTTATCAGATGAATGGGGAATTGACCTCTACGTAAAAACAGAAGGTACGAATCCGACCGGATCTTTTAAAGACCGTGGAATGGTATTGGCTGTAGCAAAGGCAAAAGAAGAAGGCAGTAAAACAGTTATTTGTGCCTCAACCGGGAATACGTCTGCTGCTGCAGCCGCTTATGCAGCTAGAGCGGGACTTCGATGTATCGTGGTTATTCCCGAAGGGGAAATCGCTAGGGGGAAACTTGCCCAGGCTGTTATGTATGGGGCTGAAATCATCTCCATCCAAGGCAATTTCGATCAAGCATTGGCAATGGTTAGAAAAATAAGTGAGACGGAACCAATTACACTTGTTAATTCTGTCAATCCGTATCGCCTAGAAGGCCAAAAAACAGGCGCATTTGAAATTTGCGACCAGTTAGGAAGTGCGCCTGATATTCTTGCGCTACCAGTAGGGAACGCAGGGAATATTAGTGCTTATTGGAAAGGGTTTAAAGAATACAATGAAGCCAAACAAACGGGACTTCCTAAAATGCATGGCTTTGAAGCGTCTGGTGCTGCGGCCATTGTACATAATCGAGTGTTTGATAAGCCCGAAACAGTTGCTACAGCAATCCGAATTGGAAATCCTGCAAGCTGGCATTTGGCCAATGCAGCTTTAGAGGAGTCATATGGTAAGATTGATGAGGTTAGTGATGAAGAGATCCTTTCAATGTATAGGAAATTAGCCTCAACAGAAGGGGTTTTTGCAGAACCTGCATCATGTGCCTCATTGGCCGGAGTATATAAACAATTACGAAATGGAGAAATACCTCATAGGACAAGAGTTGTGGCAATCTTAACAGGAAACGGATTAAAAGACCCAGATGTTGCGATGGAGTCTAGCCCAATTCAACCAGTGAGGTTACCAAATGATGAGTGTGCAGTGGCAGAGCACATCAAGGGAGTTGTCCATGTATGAGTGAAAATGAAGTGCTCATCATAAAGGTTCCTGGCAGCACAGCTAATTTAGGCCCAGGATTTGATTCTGTTGGTTTAGCATTAAATGTTTATTTAACATTAGAAGTGGAACGAGCAGAGGGATATGAAATCATCCCTCTTTCTGAACAATTAGTCTCTTTCCCTAAAGATGAAAGCAACTTTATTCTACAGACTGCAATTGAAACTGCTAGGAAATATCAACGGGAATTACCAGGCTGTAAAATAAAAGTGAAAAGTGATATTCCTCTTGCCAGAGGATTAGGCTCTAGTGCAGCAGCGATTGTGGCTGGAATTGAACTAGCGGATGTACTTTGTAAGCTTTTCTTATCAAAGCAAGAAAAGTTAGAAATAGCCTCAAGAATTGAAGGTCACCCTGACAATGTAGGTGCAAGTTTGTTTGGTGGGTTGGTCATCGGCTGTCAAACAGACAATGCAGTCTGGGTTGAATCCTTCAACGAACTTGATCTTGACGTAGTAGCAGTTGTACCTAAAGAGGAATTATTAACGAAGGAATCGCGAGGACTCTTGCCGAAGAGTTTTTTATACAAAGAAGCCGTACAAGCCGGGGCTTTAGGAAATGTCCTCATCGCAGCATTAATGAATAAAAACTTTACATTGGCTGGTAAAATGATGGAAGCCGATTTATTTCATCATCCATACCGTAAAAAGGTTGTTCCGCATTTAAGTGTAATTGAAAAGGCAGCACTGGATTTTGGTGCATTCGGAGTCGCACTCAGTGGTGCTGGGCCAACGGTCCTTTGTTTGGCGGAGGTTGGTAAATCAGAGGCTTTAATTGAAGGATTAAAAGGGATACTTCCAGAGATGGAATACCTTCGTTTAACCATTGATCAGACGGGAAGCAGTGTATATTCATCATTATCCAATGAACTGAATCCAAGCTTAAACGTGAAGGAACTATAAGCTTCCATCCTGTTTTACGAAATAGCACAAAGGGAATAGAATAAAAAATAGCGATGTCCGTTGTGACATCGCTATATTACTAATTTGTACTTTACGCTGGTTTAATTAAAATACTTGTTCAACTTCAACGATACCTGGAACCTCTTCTAATAGTGCACGTTCAATTCCAGCTTTTAATGTGATCGTTGAACTTGGGCAAGAGCCACAAGCTCCAAGTAAGCGTAATTTAACAATACCATCCTCTACATCAACTAGTTCGCAATCTCCTCCGTCACGTAGAAGGAATGGGCGTAATTTATCTAATACATCTTTAACTTGCTCAAAAATAGTGCTTGTTTCTGCCATTGATATCTACTCCTTTCTTCTCTTTATTATAATCATTATGATAATAAAAATCTATTTTTTAAACTGAAATTCCGCTTTGTTTCATAATTTTCTAATGTTTCCAATATGTGAATGTTGTAAAATGGAATTAAGAAAAACTGTTTGTCGAAATATTAAAAAAGGAGCATTAATCATGAATAAAGAAATTGAAATGGTTATATATGGGGCAGATCAGATATGTGCGAGTTGTGTAAACTTACCTTCTTCAAAAGAAACATATGAATGGCTTGAAGCAGCTCTAGGAAGAAAATTTCCAAACCAACCGTTTAAAATAACTTATGTGGATATTTTTAATCCACCTAATGATGAGGAAAAGAAAAATTTCGCTAAAAAGGTTATTGAAGAAGATATGTTTTATCCTGTTGTCCTCATTGAGGATGAAGTTGTAGGGGAAGGGAATCCAAAATTAAAAGCCATTTATGCGGAAATGGAAAGATATGGGTATAGATCTGTGTAATGAAAGAGGGAGCCTTCCTTGAAAAGGCTCCCTCTTACTCTTTACAGAAGCAGCTGCTTTTTATCCCCTATGGTTTTTATACATCCATAGAACCCCTGATTTAAGCAACCTTGCAACACGGCCCGTGATTGCGCGATCAGCAACAACGCCAAACCCGTGTTTTTTTCCTAATGATCCTAAGACCCCTTTTAATTTAATTTTTGGTAATGAGTCAGGTAGTTCTTCCCCATTCCAACGTTTTAAAAGAATTTGCACAATTTGTTCGGCTTGTCCTTCGGCTAGCTGTGCACTTGGTGCATGAGGAAGGCTTGCACAGTCACCAACAACATATACATGTTCGTCATTCGGGATATTGTGATGATTTGTTAGGACAACACGTCCTTGGGCATCTTTTTCTACATCTAAGTCACGCACAATTTGATTAGGCTGAATACCAGCAGTCCACACGATTGCATCACATTCAATCGGTTCATCTTGGTTATAAAGGATATTTTCCTCTACTTTTGTAATATTGGAGTGGCGAATGATTTCAATTCCATGTTCATCAAACCAGTTTTCCACGTAAATGCTAAGCCTTTCCGGGAAAGCAGAAAGGATATGGCTGCCTCGATCAAATAATTTAATATTTAAATCTGGACGGCTCTCATGTAGTTCAGCTGTAATTTCTACTCCACTTAACCCAGCTCCAACGATTCCAACTACAGCTCCTTGAGGCAGGTTATTTAAAGTTTGATAGGTTTGTCTTGATTTTTCGATCGATTGAATGCTATGAGTGTATACATCTGCCCCGGGTATATTATGATATTTATCCTCACAGCCTAAGCCGATAATTAAATCATCATAGGTAATCGCTTTCTCGTCTTTTAAAAGAACCTTCTTTTCTTTCAAATCTAGCGCAGTAATTTCGTCATAAACTATGGATAATCGATCGTGTTCAGGAAAAGAAACGCGAACATCTTGGTCAGATATAGTGCCAGCTGCCAATGCATAATATTCTGTTTTTAAACAGTGGTAAGGTGTTCGATCAATTAAGGTAATCATGATATCATCAGGAAGTTGATTTGGAAGGAGACGCTCTAGTATGCGCATGCCCCCATAACCGCCGCCAAGTATTACAAGATTTTTCATTTGCCTATCCCCTTTATTCCTATTTACGTAAATCTTTATGCAATTTTCCCCTTATTTCATAGTTTGCATATAAATCATTTTGAGTAATGGTTTAGTAGAAAAATTATTTTATAAACTTATAAAATTATATCGAAATTGTGACAAAATAACAACTTTTGTAATGTATAAGCAAAGAAGATGGTAGAAAGGGGAATTATATTTGGATGGGTAATACAATTGGTGGAGAATAGATAAAAAATAATTGCGAAATGGACACAAAAAATGTAGCATAACACATAGTAGTGAGGTGATTTTTGTGATTAAACCGATCATCGAGTTTTGTGTCAGTAATTTAGCAAGCGGCTCACAAAAGGCTATGGAAATATTAGAAAAAGACTATGATTTGGATGTTATCGAATATGGATGCCTTAGCCATTGTGGACTTTGTGCTGAAACCCTATTTGCCCTCGTGAATGGCGAAGTTGTTACTGGTGATACACCCCAAGAATTGGTGGAAAATTGTCTATCAGTTTATCGAGGAAAACCCGATGTATTAAATGATAAAAAGTGTGGGATGAGTATTTTGCGAGACGTAAGAAGCTAACTTCAAAAGGTTTTAAATTTTTAAGGTCAGCTTCTTCTTTTTCCACATGTGATTTTATATGGTATAAATGTTAATTATTTATCATGGGCTGCTCGAATTTCAGACCATCTTTCTTTTGTCATTTCGATAATACCCGTTTCAATCGTGTTATTCTGTCGTTTAATAATATTGGAAAAGTATTTTACTGCTTCATTTATATTATCTGTTCTTCTTGCTAACTCCCCAATCATATAGAGAAGTTTTATTTCAGACATTTGTGTTCGTTTATAATCATCATTAAAATGTGATTCTTTATATTCCCCAGCCGCTAAATTGATAAAACGTTTTTCCTGAATTGGATCATCTAAAATACGGTAAAGCCAAGCCAATCTTAAATATAAACCGGCAAGAATGATGTGTTTTTCCTTTTTTATTAAACCGCAATAAATGGCGAGTTTATAGGCTTTAATTGCATCAAATATGCTTCTTTCGTTGCAATAATTATTATGTGTATTCCATTTTGAACATACATGTAGATGAATATATTCGATTGTTCCAGGCGGAAAATATGGAGAAAAGTCATCAGTAGAAGAATAGCCACAATGCGGACATACATTAACATTATAGAATATAGGATTAACTTCATCTGACGCATAAATGGGACAAAAATCGGTATCGTATTTCAGTACTTTTAAATATCTTGAGCGAAGTTTTTTTGTTTTATAAGACTTTTGGCATACCGCGCAATGGCATGTCCGATCATAAGTTGGTTCGATTGGATTCAAGTGGATCACTTCCTAAGAGGGTGGTTAAGATTAGGAAATTTTAGCTATTTCATTATTACTACTATTATAGCAAAAAGTGGGATAAAACAGGATGTAAATATGCTATTTATTAAGAGGATTTTAATGTTGATAAGTTGAGCACAGTAGAAATAGTGTATATACTATAATATGAATGGATTAATCCTCAAATAGTAAGGAGGGAATTTAATGAATAATGTTGTTCATTTAACTGAAGCAGCTGCTTTGCATATTAAAGAAATGATGGAAGAGAATGAGGAGAAGGATGCATTCTTACGTGTCTCTGTTCAAGGCGGTGGCTGTAGTGGATTAAGCTACGGCATGGGCTTTGCTCATGAAAAAGAAGAGAATGATATTGAATCTATACAATATGAAATTCCTATTCTCGTGAGTAAAGAGGATGCACCAATATTAAATGGAACGAAGATTGATTATAAGCAATCATTAATGGGTGGCGGATTTACCATCGATAACCCGAATGCGATTGCCTCATGTGGGTGTGGGTCATCCTTCCGTACAGCTACAGAAGCAGGTACACCAGAGGAGTGCTAACGACTTCTTTTCTTTGTTACACAATATAGTATAAATTTAAATGTTAAAATGGGTGTTTCAGTACGAATGTATTGATTAACATCCATTTTTTTATTTTCATATAGTAACAACAGATGCTAATATATGTTTCCATATCGATTCCGCTTCTTCTTACCCTTGAAATACATGATGAAAAGGAATATTATATTTGTAAATATATTTTTAATATTCAGTTAAAAAATGTTTTTTTATTTAATTTTGTACGTGAAATAAATCACATGTTGGATTCTCTTTCGTTAACACTTGTCATATTTAAGCTCGATGATAACCATATTGTAAAGGTGGTATGGATTGATTTGGAAAAAACAAAAATTGTGATTTTAGGAGCGGGATATGGTGGGTTGATGACAGCTACCCGATTACAAAAAGAGGTAGGGATTAATGAGGTTGAAATCGTTCTTGTTAATAAAAATGATTATCATTATGAAACAACTTGGCTTCATGAAGCATCTGCTGGAACCTTGCACCATGATCGGGTTCGATATGACATACGCTCGGTTATCGACGAAAAAAAGATTGAGTTTATTCAAGGAACTGTTATCGAAATAAAGCCGAAGGAGAAAATGGTTATCTTAGAAAAAGGAGAACTCCATTTCGATTATTTAGTCCTTGCGCTCGGTGGAGAACCTGAAACATTTGGGATTAAGGGCCTTAAAGAGTATGCTTTCTCGATTGTAAACGTAAATTCTGCGCGGCAAATACGTGAACATATTGAATATCAATTTGCAACTTATAATAATGAAGTTGTAAAAAGGGATGAGCGTCTTACCATGGTGGTAGGTGGTGCTGGATTTACAGGAGTAGAATTTTTAGGTGAATTGGGTAACAAAGTCCCTGAACTTTGTAAAGAGTATGATGTTGATTATCATCACGTCAAAATTATTTGTGTAGAAGCAGCACCAATGGTGTTGCCAGGTTTTGATCCCGAGCTTGTAAACTATGCTGTTGCGCATTTAGAAAAAAAGGGAATAGAATTTCGTCTAGAAACAGCCATTAAAGAGGTTATGCCAGATGGGATCATTGTCTCAAAAAAGGAAGAAATGGAAAAAATAAAGGCAGGAACTGTAGTATGGGCTGCAGGCATACGTGGAAATGCGATAATTGAGAAATCAGGAATTGAAGCGATGCGTGGACGTGTAAAAGTAGATCCCTATTTACGAGTGCCCGGAAAAGAGGATATTTTTATTATTGGCGATTGTTCGTTATTCATTAATGAAGAAACGAACCGTCCATATCCACCTACTGCGCAAATAGCTATGCAGCAAGGTGATGTATGTGCAAGAAACCTTCTTTCATTAATAAGAGGGAATCCGAAACTAGAACCATTTATCCCAAATATTAAAGGGACAGTGTGTTCACTTGGCGAAGATGATGGCATTGGGATTGCTTTTGGTAAAAAAATGGTCGGTTCAAAAGCAGCATTCATGAAGAAAATGGTCGATAATCGTGCCCTATATATGATAGGAGGTCCTTCTCTCGTCTTGAAAAAGGGGAAATTTAATTTTATTTAGTAATATGGTGTCATGGGAACAGATACTTAGTCTGTTCTCATTGTTTTAAATCAAGGGAAAGACAGAATTGTACAGGAGAAGGTGTATGGGGAATGAAGAAAAGTAGAGGAAAAGTATGGTTGGCTGTTTCAGGTCTTGTTATTACTTCGGATGGAAAATGGTTAGTGGTGAAGAAAAAGTATGGTGGACTAAAAGATCAATGGTCATTACCTGCAGGGTTTGTTGAACCAGGCGAAACAGCTGATGAGGCGGTTGTTCGTGAAATTAAAGAGGAGACAGGCATCTCTTGCTCCGTAACAGGTATGATCGGACTACGTTCGGGAGTCATCAAGGAAGAAATTAGCGATAATATGATTCTTTTTATGCTTGGGCCATTAGACGAACAAACCATTCGAATTCAAGACTACGAATTATTTGATGTTCAATTTATGGATCCGAAAGTTTTAGCCCAAGATGTACAATCATCCGTTCTTTTAAAATATATGTTAAATATAGCTAGTTTTGGTACTAAGCCTTTAATCAGTACGCTTGATCCTGGTAAGCAGTTCGGGTATTCATCCTATAGAGTCTTTTTATAAACGGGGTCAAAAAAGGGATTATCAAGTCATGTTTATCTGTATGTAATGAAAGATATTATTTTAAATGTTAAGCAAATTAAATTGACTCCCATTTATTCATTCAGTACACTAAATATTGATGGGTTAAGGGAGGAACAATCGGATGCAGATGACTATTTTTGTATTGCCTATTTCGATGTTATTGTTTTTTGTTTTATTTTTTGGTATTGGTTTTATATTAAATATGTTATTAAGAATGTCATGGATTATGGCTATTATTTATCCAATTATAGCGATTTTAATTATTGATAAAGTCCGATTTATTGAATATTTGCATAATAGTGGTGAATCGTTTACTAGTTTGTTTTCAGAGCTTTCTAGCCTGGCACTTGCAGATATATTAATTTTAAGCAGCGGCATGGCCGGAGCGATCGTGGCAGGCATTACGATAAAAATTTTACGAAAAAAAGGCTATCAAATGTTTTAATTTCTTATAATCTCTGCAAATGCAGGGATTTTTTATTTTGGTTGAATGATATGGGATTGCCTATTTTGGGAAGGGGTACGATTTTGGTTTAAAAAGTTTAGAAAAAAGTGAATACGGACAAAACCAAGGAAGAGCGCAAGAGAAATATCCGTAAATAAAATAATACGGACAAAACCAAGGAAGAGCACAAGAGAAAAGTCCGTAAATAAAATTATACGGACAACATCCCGGAAGCGGGCCTCGAAAAAGTCCGTAAATAAAATAATACGGACAAAACCAAGGAAGAACGATTGGAAAAAGTCCATAAATAAAATAATACGGACAAAACCAAGGAAGAGCACAAGAGAAAAGTCCGTAAATAAAATTATACGGACAAAACCAAGGAAGAACGATTGGAAAAAGTCCATAAATAAAATAATACGGACAAAACCAAGGAAGAGCGCAAGAGAAATATCCTTAAATAAAATTATACGGACAAAACCAAGGAAGAGCGCAAGAGAAAAGTCCGTAACCAAAATAATACGGACAAAACCAAGGAAGAGCACAAGAGAAAAGTCCATAAATAAAATAATACGGACAACATCCCGGAAGCGGGCCCCGAAAAAGTCCGTAAAAACTGATAAAATCAGTAGTGGTCACACACTCAATGCGAAGCTGGGAACTATATGCCCAACAATTAAGGGAGAACCTTCTTAATCAATGTATAATGGCGCCTTTTTCAGTAAATGATGAAGTAACAATGACAAGCAGATGATATTTTTTATACGAAAACCCTAAATTTGAATATTTCATCCTAGGTTGGGTAAAGAATATTCTTGGAAAGGGTGGAAAATATATGATTCAAATCACGAATTGGATGAGACGTTCAATAATGTCCCTATTAGTATTACTAGCATTATGGACAACATTTCAATCAATCTCTGGTGTTCATACAAAATCAATTATTCAATCGATATATCAAATCAAAGAAAATGTTGTGAACAAATTAGAAATGAATGTATCTGTAAATGACCTGAAGCTTGATCCCATATTTTTCCTAACGAAAAAAGCAAGTGCGCAACAACCATCATTAGAAAAAGAATTTGATTGGTCAAAGTATCCGATTAAGCAGGTAATAGCTACAGGGTATACAGCGCATTATGAATCAACGGGGAAAAAACCGGGTCATCCCCAATTTGGAATTACCTATTCAGGGGTGAAAGTTAGACGGGATTTATACTCGACAGTAGCTGCTGATTTAAATGTATTTCCAATTGGGACCATTCTTTTTATTCCTGGTTATGGATTTGGTGTGGTTGCTGATAAAGGCGGAGCTATTAATGGAAATAAAGTTGATTTATATTTTGAAACAGTGGAAGATGTGTATAATGAATGGGGGAAAAAAGCCATTAATGTTTATGTTGTAAAGATGGGTGATGGCTCCCTTACAGAAGATGAATTACATGCATTAAATGAAAATGAAGCCATGCAAGTGTTTAGAAATCAATATATAAAATCAGAACGTAAATAGAAAACGAGGTAAGATCTATAACGAAGGATCTTGCCTCTTTTTTTTGCAAAAACATAAGGTGAATAGAAAGTGCGGGATTTACGTTACTTTGGTAAGATGGTAAAAAAGTGTAAATCACAATCAATGGCAATGGCTGGTTATAGTTTTCTTGACGAAAATTGAAAAGGAGTGTTCATGTGGGAAACTATCCAATGGAGTATTATGAATTCTTTGTAAAATTCAATGAAGGGGATTATTACACATGCCATGATCTTTTGGAAGAAATGTGGATGACAGATAAAAGCAATTTATTTTTAAAAGGCCTGCTTCAAATGAGTGTAGCCATTTATCATTATGAATACGGAAATGTGAAAGGTGCTAGATTAATGATGGAAGCAGCACATGCATACTTACAGTCCTATCGAAAAAAATATTGGGGTCTCGATTTAGAACATGTCTACACATTTATTGAAAAATGTCTATCCATCTTTCCGCAAGATATTGATCAAATTCCTTATGAAAATATTGAAATCTTACCCAAATTGCCGACTTTATTTTTATATTTAGAGGAGTAATGGGTGATTAAAAATAAAAAATGGGGTGACGTTGTGTTTTCCATTCAAAAGGAAATGAACTACTCGGCAAAGGCGGATGGCCTAATTGTCGGTATTTTTGAAAAACCAAATAAATTTGAGGGGATCTTAAAGAAATTAGATGATCAATTTCAAGGTGGGTTGACAGAGCTTGTTAAAGACGGGGATCTTTCTGCAAAGAAAAAATCACTAGAAACGATCCATACATTTGGGAAAATAGGTGCAAAACGGTTAATCATTGTTGGACTTGGCAAGGAAAAAGAATTTTCAATCGAAATACTTCGAGAGGCAATCGGTCGAGCATTTAAGGCAGCTAAAAAAGCAAAGCTTTGTCATGTAGCGATCTTTATCGATTCCTTTCTAAGTAAAAATACAGAAGGCTTAGATACAGCACATACGATCGGTGAAGCAGCTGCATTAGCAACATATCAATATCCCAGTTATAAACAAAAGTCAAATGAGCCTGAAAGGGATATAGAAAATATTTCCGTTTATTGTGATGTGGAAGATATTCATGGGATTCTAGAATCAATAAAAGTTGGCTATGTTTATGGAAAGAGTACAAATTTTGCTCGAACATTAGTCAATCTCCCAGGCAATTTGCTCACGGCCGCAGATTTGGCCAATGTCGCAATGGAACTAGGAGAGAAATCCCATTTTGAAGTGGAAATCCTTGAAAAGGAAGACATGTTAAAACTCGGGATGGGTGCCATATTAGCAGTTAACCAAGGCTCTGCTGAACCACCGAAAATGATTGTATTAAGATATCAAGGAAAGAAAGAATGGACAGATGTCATTGGTTTCGTCGGAAAAGGGATTACATTTGATACAGGAGGCTACTCTATTAAAACAAAAGCAGGCATTGTCGGTATGAAAACCGATATGGGTGGTGCGGCAGCTGTGCTTGGTGCTATGCAGATTATTGGTGAGTTAAAGCCAGAGCAGAATGTCGTAGCGGTTATTCCGGCAACAGATAATATGATAAGCGGTACAGCTTTTAAACCAGATGATGTAATTACCTCTATGAGCGGCAAGACGATTGAAGTGTTAAATACGGATGCCGAGGGACGTTTAGCTCTTGCAGATGCAATCACTTATGCTAAACATCATGGTGCTAACTATCTTATTGATGTTGCCACATTAACAGGTGGCGTCATTGTTGCGTTAGGAAACCATACAACTGGAGCAATGACGAATAATGAGGTGTTTTTTGAGCAGGTATTAGAAGCTTCTTTAGAAACAGGAGAGCAGATCTGGCGTTTACCATTATTTGAAAAGGATAAGGAAAGAGTAAGAAACAGTAAATTAGCTGATTTAAATAATTCACCTGGACGTGAGGGACATGCAATAATGGGTGGAGCATTTATTGGAGAGTTTGCCGAGGAAACACCATGGGTGCATCTAGATATCGCGGGAACAGCAACGACAGAGCAAACTCATGATCTAGGACCATCAGGTGCTACAGGAGTTATGACAAGAACACTTGCATTGCTTGTTGAACGGTTTCATCCGATTAAGTAAGTCGTTCATCCTCGACACATTCTAATTACTTTGCTAACAAGATGCCAATTATTGATTGATCCACAGTAAATTTACTTTTTCAAAAAAATTATTTTGAGGAATATTTAATGTACATGTATATTTTCATCTAAACTAATTGACATAATTAAATATCTTATTATAATTTAAAGAAGTGATTTACTTCTCTACCAATTTAGCAAGATAAAGTAATTAGAAAGAGAGGAACATTATGAATGCTGTCCTTGTAGCTGTTTTTACCATGCTAATCCTTAGTCTATTGCGACTGAATGTCGTCCTTGCTTTAATCATTGGCGGACTTGTTGGCGGATTAGCAGGTGGGTTGAGTATAAATAAAACAATTGAGGTTTTTTCAAATGGGCTTGGTGGCAGTGCTGAAGTGGCCTTAAGTTATGCCTTATTGGGTGGCTTTGCTATGGCAATTTCTGCAACAGGATTGCCAAATGCAATGGTTGATTGGATTTTAAAAAGGATAAACAATGGCAATGAATCTAAAGGGAATCGCCTGTCAAAATTTATCATTATCTTTTCGATTTTAGTCATGGCCTGTTTTTCCCAGAACATTATTCCCATTCATATCGCTTTTATTCCAATATTAATTCCACCAATTTTGGCGGTCATGAATACGTTGCAAATCGATCGCCGTTTAATTGCATCGGTATTAACATTTGGTTTAACGGCACCTTATATACTGTTACCTGCTGGGTTCGGAAAAATATTTCACGAAATACTAGCTGAAAATATGGAAAATAGCGGCTTAGCGATAAATATGGAAAATATTCCAGTAGCTATGCTCATTCCAACTGCTGGTCTTTTTGTAGGATTGCTTTTTGCTATTTTTGTTTCTTATCGAAAACCTAGAGTTTATAAGGAAGCGGAAAACATTGAAACGCAGCAAAGGGAGTATACAAAGCTAGGTTCTGCCCTTGCGATTCTCGCTATCATAGCGGCTTTAGTCGTACAAATTGTTCTTGGCTCCATGATTTTTGGGGCGTTAACAGGAATCTTAATCATTTATATAACTAGAGCTGTAAAGTGGAGCGAAGCTGACCAGTTATTAACTGAAGGTATGAAAATGATGGCATTTATTGGTTTTGTAATGTTGGCAGCATTCGGTTTTGCAGATGTATTAAAAGAAACGGGTGATGTGGATCGACTCGTTCAACAAGCCGCTCAAGCTATTCATGGAAATCAATCATTGGCTGCATTGCTAATGTTGATTGTTGGCTTATTAGTTACTATGGGCATTGGATCATCCTTTTCTACAATCCCTATTATTGCAACCATTTTTGTGCCCCTTTCATTGGAGCTGGGTTTTAGTCCAATGGCTACGATTGCTTTAGTTGGAACAGCTGCTGCACTAGGAGACGCGGGGTCTCCAGCATCTGATAGCACATTAGGACCAACAGCAGGCTTAAATGTAGATGGACAACATAATCATATATGGGATACTTGTGTTCCAACTTTCTTACACTATAATATTCCGTTAATCCTATTCGGTTGGATTGCGGCAATGGTATTATAATTGTTAGTGACTGAATTTGCTCGATAGACAAAAGTTTATAAAATTAAAGTTAGAAAAGCAGCTTTCATTTAATGGAAGCTGCTTTATTTTTTTTGAGTTAATTGAAGATTGCTAGTAACGAAATTAAAAGCCGAAAAGGGTTGTTATGAAATTTTTTCTTTTGATTTTTTCGATTGGCTTTTCATGGTCAATGGCGATCAAATCATCTGGATTGTTATTGGAATTGTTTTTTTCAAGTTTTTCAACTCGAGCAGTCAACAATTTGACTGTATTCCGCAGCTCTTCTATTTCCTTTCGATGCTGAAGGAGTTGATAGGATACAACATCGTCTGCTTTGCGATTCAATTGCTGTTCGATGTCAGCTAATTTTTCAAATAGTTGATTGTTCGATTGATTGTTGATTGTATCCTTTATTGAGCCTTTTCGTGTTTTCTTTCCTTCAATTGTTACATCTTGAAGAATTATGCCTTTATTAAGCTGTTCTTGAATCTGTTTTAATAATTTAATATCATTTTCCGAAAAAATATAATGGCCAAGTTCATTCCGATCCATTTGAAGTTCAAGTTGCTTAACCCATCGTTGTACCGTGCTTGGTGAAACGCCTAACAATTTTGCAACAGCACTTGTATTCAACACGATCTCCTCCCTCTTTTGAAGGAAATTCGCTCTTAGGCTAAAGAATCCTTCTACGATGACAAAATTAGTCTCTATTCGGCAAAGAAAGTGGACTTTTTACAATATCGACATTGTTTAAATAAAAACGGGTAATAAATGCTGTATTGCTATTTTATATTTGGAAAATATATACTTATAGTAATGGTAGATAATTTTTTTGAATGACCGGAAAGGTGAGATCTACATGATAATCGGAGTACCAAAAGAGATAAAAAATAATGAAAATCGGGTAGCCATGACACCTGCAAGTGTATCCTCACTTGTTGGTGCGGGCCATGTGGTATTAGTTGAAAAAGATGCTGGGGTAGGTAGTGGCTTCAGTAATGAAGACTATAAATCCGTTGGTGCTACAATTGCTGAAAGTGCTCAAGAAGCTTGGTCGGCCGAGATGGTCTTAAAAGTAAAGGAACCATTGGAAGCAGAATTTAAGTTTTTTAGGAAAGGATTAGTTTTATTCACTTATTTACATCTAGCGGCAGAACCTAAATTGACTAAAGCATTAAAAGATACAGGTGTTACTGCTATCGCCTATGAAACGGTTGAAGTAAACCGATCTTTGCCATTGCTTACACCAATGAGTGAGGTGGCAGGTCGAATGGCAACTCAAATTGGCGCCCAATTTTTACAAAAAACAAATGGAGGCAAAGGGATCCTATTAGCAGGTGTACCTGGAGTCGATCGCGGGAAAGTGACCATTATTGGCGGGGGAGTAGTTGGAATTAATGCTGCAAAAATGGCCATAGGTCTAGGCGCTCGAGTTACAATCATTGATTTAAATCCTGAACGCTTACGCTATCTAGATGATGTGTTTGGGAATAGTATTCAAACGTTAATATCTAATCCTTTTAATATTTCTGAAGCAGTTAAGGAAAGTGATTTAGTGATTGGGGCTGTGCTTATTCCAGGAGCCAAGGCACCGAAATTAGTTACTGAAGAAATGGTTAAGCAAATGTCACCAGGTTCAGTCGTTATTGATGTTGCTGTTGATCAGGGGGGGATATTTGAAACTGTTGATCATATTACCACCCATGACAATCCAACATATAGTAAACATGGTGTTGTTCATTATGCAGTGGCAAATATGCCTGGTGCTGTGCCAAGAACATCCACCATTGCATTAACAAGTGTCACCATCCCATATGCACTCCAAATTGCCAATAAAGGTGTTAAAAAAGCAGCAGAAGATAACCCTGCAATAAAACTTGGTATAAATGTGATACAAGGTGAAATAACCTATGAGGCTGTGGCAAAGGATTTAGGATTTCAGTATGTATCTGTGGACCAAATTTTTTCAAGAGCATAAGACAAATGATCAATAGGCATGCTTGCCATTTAGGTTAATGAACACCCAAATCAACTGGAAAAAGTTTTGCATGGGACCTTTCTATATTAATGCCCACTCAAAATGAAAGAAAGTTGCATATTAAAATAGTGTAGGTATTGAATATTTTAGGAGGTTACCCATATGCATTATTATAGAATGACCAACCATAGGGGAGGGAGATTTTTTTTCGGTGCCCCATTTATTGGTGGTTTGCTAGGCGGATTAGTTGGTAGTGCTTTATTTTACCCTCGTCCCTATTATAGACCGTATCCACCGTTTATTCCTTACGCACCATATGGACCATACTATCCATCGCCATATCCTTATTATTAAATGATGGTCTTCATTAAAAAGCTCTCGAACATTTGAGAGCTTTTTAGCGTTAAAAAAGGCTAATCCATATAGATTCGTGTAATAAATGAATAGGTTTAATTTTATTAATATAATATATAGAATCTCTTAAATACGGAAGCCTTATTTTATTTCCATCGTAATTTTAGTGTTAATTTACAACAATCATCATTTGGTTTACTTGAGTCAAAGTGTAAGTTTAATCCATCAGGAGTATAAGAGACTTTAGGTTGTACAGTAATACCTGTTGAATGAATCATATTTTCAACTTCTTTTAGTTTAGAATCTTGAGCAGCATTCATTAATTGCAATGAAAATTTTCGTGAAGAAGCCATAACCGCTAGAAGCCTACTAGCGTTCTTCATCAGTACCTCCATCTCCTTGGCTGAACTCATAAACATTTCGGGGTTAACTTCAGGGAATTGTCTGTAAATCAAAGGGGTAGGTATAGACGCGTAATAAGCCATGGGAGTTGGATAGATTCCTCTATAATTTTGATAATAGGGGTAGTATCCTGGTGGTAAATAATAGAGGCTCATCCGTTTACTCCTTTCGATAACTAGCTATTAATGTAATGATCCGGCATTAACGGGCAGTAAGACACCCTCCTAAAAGTTTAAGTAAAACGATAAGAATAGGTGGGAGATCAACTCCGCATGCGTCCGATTGGTGAGATACAGGGAAACTTCCCTTTGCAAAAGCAAAGATTTCGTTGAACCAATCCCGTTCGTAGTGTCGATTGTTCAAATCGAGTGATTTGATCATAGCGACAGTAGAACAAGGATACCAACAGTTATAGGGTGGGGCCTCCCACAGATTGAAGTTTCACTTTACCAGATAACAAATCGATATATGATATGCAGCCATAGCTTTTCTTATGATATAAGATTCTTATCAAAAAAAATGATAATTTCATTATTATTAATCTTGAATAAAGAGAATCGATGAATTGTCCTTTGTTCTTGTTTTATTCCCCACCATTTATCTCAAACCATCATCATTTTCGAAACAATAAAACACATAAAGTTTATGACAAAGGCATACAAAACTAATCGGAAAATTAAAGAAATAATAAATGGGGAATGTATAATATTGATAAATATATAAAGCAAGAGTAATGTTTAATCTTAGCCGAAGGTGATAATGAAAGGGGGAGGCTGGTTGGATTTAGAATTCATCTTAAATTTAGTTAAAACAAATGGGTATATGGGTCTTTTTTTATGGCTATGGTTAGGTGTATTAGTATTTCCAGTTCCGAATGAAGTCATTATAATGTCGGTAGGTTATGCAACATCACAAGCACTTCTTCATCCATTTATTGCTTTTTTCGTTGTATATTTAGGAATTATAGCATCCTTAACAACGTATTACATAGTGGGGCGGTTAGTAGGCAGCCCATTGCTTAACTATCTGAAAAAGAAAAAAAGATTTTCAAAAACCATTGATAAATCATTAAAGATTATGGATAAATATCATAGTTTATCACTGCTATTTAGTTATTTTTTACCTGGGGTACGGACATTCTTACCACTTTTATATGGAATAAGTTTGCTTTCATATAAAAAATTTGTATTGTTTGCATATAGTGGGGCATTGTTGTGGTTGCTGATTGCTTATTCAGTTGGTTTTTTATTTGGTGAACATATTGATACTATATTACTGTATGGACAAGAACTAATCACTCTACTTATTATTATTTTATTGATGGGTATTTTCATTAAGGTTAAGAAAAGAAGAAAAGCCAAACGAAAAGAAAAATTAAAATATTAGTTGGATTATGGGTATCGTCACAAGCTAAATGTGAGAGGGGAAATAAAGTTGAAGAATACACTTATTGATGCACTTGGAATAGAAATCATTGAAAAAGCTCATGGAAGAGTTGTAGCCACAATGCCTGTGGATGAAAGGACAAGACAGCCTTTTGGTTTTCTTCATGGGGGTGCGTCCGTTGCCCTTGCTGAAACGGTAGCAAGTATAGGGGCTTATGATCTTGTTAATCAAGAAAATGAAGCGGTAGCAGGATTAGAGATCAACGCTAATCATATCAAAGGTAAACGCGATGGTCAGGTAACGGCCATTGGATCCATTTTACATAAAGGAAAATCTACGATGGTTTGGGAGATAAAAATTGTAGATGAAGAGGAAAATTTAATCTGTATTTCAAGGTGTACATTAGCAGTCATAAAATTAAAATAGCGCCATCATAAAAACAGAGGGTGCCATTTAGGCCCCTCTCTATTACATTTCATTCGATTTTTTATGCTTTTTTGCTTTACTTTTTTTGGTATTAGTGACTTCTGTTTTAGATAGCTTTAAATCATCCTGTACACTTTCACCCCAAAGTTTGATTCCCGAATTGTACGCTGCTCGACTGATGAGATGACCTGCAACAGGTGAGGTAAGGAAGATAAAAACAATACCAATGAGAACGCGTGAATGTAATTCTCCATCTCTGACATAAAAATAAAGAAATGTACCTAACAAAATCGATAATACCCCTAAAGTGGCGGCTTTAGAAGCTGCGTGATTTCTTGTATAAATATCAGGAAATCTTATCACACCCAAAGCAGCAACTAAGCTTAAAAATGCCCCGACAAGAATAAATGCGCCTGTTAAAAATTTAATGATCTCGATCACGATCAATAATAACCCCCTTTTCCAAATATTTGGAGAAGGCAACTGTTCCGATAAATGAAAGGATACCGAAAAGCAGAATAATTTCTAGGAATGCATTCGTATTAAGAAAGATGGATATTAATCCTATTAGTGCAACAAGGTTAATCCCGATTGCATCAAGGGCTACAACACGATCAGGAACAGTAGGTCCTTTAATGACCCTATAAATCAAAATAAAAATGGCGAGCGATAAACATATTAAGGAAATGAAAACAACCGTTTTTAACATTATCGGCTCACCTCCATGATGGCTTTTTCAAAGGTATTTTTAATCGAGTCAATTGCTTCATCTGCATCATCGATATCAACGGCATGTATATAAAGCAGTTTATTATCTGGTGACACATCAACAACAAGTGTGCCAGGTGTTAAGGTAATTAAATTCGCAAGGACGGTGATCTCCCAATCCTTTTCCAATACAGTTGGATAAGCAAAGATTCCTGGCTTCAAATCAAGCTTCGGCTTTAAAACAAGCTTTAGCACAGAAAGATTTGAAAGAATTAGTTCCCTGATAAAAATAAGCAATAGCTTAATAACAGCAAGGACTCGATAAAGGTAGAATCGTGTATGAAAAAATCGTCTAAATACAAAGATGATCACTAGGCCAAAAAAGTATCCTTTGAAAAATGCAATGGGTTCGTATGACATAGTGAAAAACATCCATAGAAACGCTAGCAAGAAATTTAATAATAGTTGAAATGCCATACTAACTACTCCTTTAAGACTGCTTCAATATATATTTGTGGATCTGCAAGTGTTTCTGCGGCCTGTGAGATATAAGGGAAAACAAATTCAGAACCTACACCATAAAGGACGGAAATGGTAACAAGAAGGACAGGAGCAATTAACAATGTACGTACAGGTATTTGGTTCTCATTTTTATCATTCTTTGGCTCTCCCCAAAAACCATTAATAAATATTTTCATAATCGAAAATAGAACAAATAAGCTTGATAGTAAAACAACTCCTGATTCCCAATAATGATCAGTTTGGAATCCACCTTGAATAATCAGCACTTTTCCGATAAATCCACTGAAAGGAGGAATGCCTGCCAGCACAAGGGCTGCAATGAAGAATGTCCATCCTAAACCAGGGTAGCGTTTTATTAGACCACTAAAATTCTTTAAATGGCTTGTACCCGTTATGGCAATAATGATGCCGATAAGTAAAAACAGTGCTGCCTTAATGTTCATATCATGGATAAGATAAAATATGGCTCCAGTCAATGACTCTTTTGTCATCGTGGCAGTCCCAAATAAAATGACTCCAACAGCGATGATTATGTTATATATTACAATCTTTTTCACATCGGCATAGGCGACTGCACCAATAACGCCAACGATAATCGTAATAATGGCAAGAATGCTTAATAGTTGGTGGGTAAAGTTTGTATCATTTAAGAAGAATAATGTATAGGTACGCATAATGGAATATACTCCGACCTTCGTTAAGAGAGCGCCAAAGAGCGCCAATACAGGAGCTGGCGGTGCATAGTAAGAACCTGGCATCCAAAAATATAACGGAAATAAAGCGCCTTTTAATCCAAAAACAATTAAAAACAATACAGCAATCACTGTAACAATCCCCGATTGACCGACCTCACTTAGACGTACAGAAATGTGGGCCATATTTAATGTCCCGACAACTGAGTACAAATACCCAACTGTAATGACAAATAACGCAGATGAGATCACATTGACAAGTATATATTTAATCGACTCTCGCAATTGAATTTTTTCCCCGCCAAGAACAATTAATACGTATGAGGACATCAGTAATACTTCAAAAAAGACGAATAGATTAAAAATATCCCCTGTTGTAAATGCACCCATTACCCCAAGTATTAAGAAATTTAAAGCGGAATAATAATAAAATTTCTCACGCTTTATCCCGATTGAACGAAAGGAATAGATAATTGTAACAAATGCAAGGATACTCGTCATTAATACAAGTAAGGCGGATAACATGTCTGAAACGAGTGTGATTCCAAAAGGGGCTTTCCAGCTTGATACATCTAAGGTTTGAATCCCATAATTTTTTACTTTTTGAACGAGCATAAAAGAAATAATGATATTTATAAAGGACGATAGACCCGAGATCCATCGTTGCAGATAAATATTTTTGGCAAAGAAGATTAAAAGGATGCCCGTTAGAAATGGAATTAGTAATGGTAAAATTAAAAAGTTAATCATTTCCTTCATTTCCTTTCAATCGTTCCGTATTATCAGTCCCTAATTCCTGATATGTCCGATAAGCGAGGACAAGGAAGAAGGCAGTGACCCCAAAGCTAATAACAATCGCTGTTAATATTAGTGCTTGTGGAATCGGATCTGTATAGGAACGAGCATTTTCACCAAGCAAGGGTGCAGCACCGCGTTTTAAGCCACCCATTGTTAGAAGGAGAAGATGGGCACCATGACTTAGTAATCCAGTTCCAACAATAATCCTTATTAAGCTTTTTGAGAGCATTAAATACGTAGCTGACATAAATAAAATGCCGATTAATATGGACATTAATATTTCCATTATTCATCCTCCCCAATTGTTTGAATAATGGTCATCGTGACACCTACAACAACCAAATAGACACCAAGATCAAATAATGTAGCTGTATGAAGGGCAGTATCCCCTAATAATGGTAGGTTTACATGACCAAATGCATGGGTGAGAAAGGGGGCGTTAAACAATAAGGCACCCGCACTTGTTCCGACTGCAAAAAGAAGCCCGGTGGCAACGACATATAAATAATTTATAGGCAGTATGGTTGTGACAGTTTTCTTATCGAAAGCTAATAAAAGTAAGATGATTGCCCCGGATGCGAGCAGTCCTCCGACAAATCCCCCTCCTGGTGTATAGTGTCCAGCGAAAAAAATATGGAAAGAGAAAAGAATAATGATAAACAAAATGACTTTTGTCATTGTTTGTAAAATAATATCATTTGTTTTCATTTTTTCTTTCCTCCTTCTAAACGTAACTTAATCATGGCAAATATCCCCAATGCAGCAATGGATAGGACAGTGATTTCAAACAAGGTATCAAACCCACGGAAATCCACTAGAATCACGTTCACCATATTCTTTCCAGCCGCTTCTTTGTAAGTGTTTTCAATATAGTACTGGGAGATTGAATCAAAAAATTTGTTGCTATGTGCAGTTAATGCAATAAGTGTAACAATTACTCCGACCCCAATGGAAACCACTGCATTCGTAAGTTTAAACCGTAATTTCTCTTCATTCCTTTTCTTTGGTAAGTGATAGAAACAAAGCAAGAATAAAGCGACAGAAATCGTTTCAATGACAAGCTGTGTTAGTGCTAAATCTGGTGCTCTAAATAGGACAAAGAACAGGGAAACCGTGTAACCGACAGCTCCAAGCAACAAAATAGAGGTCATTCGATTTTTTGTGATTAAGATACATATGGAGGCAATAACAATGACCACCGCCAAGACAACCTCATAAAAACCGATTGAAGATACGTTATCAAAGCTCACTGTAAAGGCGTTTTTAGAAATGAGCGTAGCAGTTAAAATCACAATAAAGAATGTAAAGATATAAATGAGATATGTACGAATAGATCCGTTCATATACGTATTTGTGATTTTATATGCAACCCTTTGAATGCCTTCTATACCACGATCATAAAATTGATTTAATGTTAATTTTTCCGGGAAGAAATCATACACAAGTCGCCATTTCGGAAGTGTGATAAAAAAGATAATCCCTAAAACAATAACTCCAAATGTCATGAATAATTCGGGCGTAAATCCATGCCAGAATGAAATATGAACGTCTGCTGTATGGCCTGGCATAATCGAACTCATTGCTGGAGCGATGATGCTATTGGATAGAAGATTCGGGAAGAACCCAAAAATGATAACAAGTGAAACTAAAATGATAGGTGAGATTAACATCCCCATCGGTGCCTCATGTGGTTTCTTTTCCAATTTTTCAGGTTGATGTTTCCCTGTAAAAGTTTTAAAAACAAGAACCATACTATATAAAAATGTAAATACACTTGCGATCCATGCAATGACAGGAAATAAAATCCCCCACGTTTCTAAATTGAATATATTTAATTCAAGCACACGGACCATTCCGGTAAAAAACATTTCCTTACTTAAAAATCCATTGAACGGAGGCAACCCTGCCATGGAAAACGCTCCGATAATTGCAAGGGTAAAGGTAATGGGCATAAAAGTCATTAACCCACCAAGTTTTCGGATGTCCCTCGTCCCTGTTTCATGATCGACGATCCCAACGACCATAAAAAGACTTCCTTTAAAGGTGGCATGATTGATTAAATGAAAGACAGCAGCAGTCGTTGCAACAGCAAAATAACTAT
>Ga0181466_1000161_pt1 | contig 23159 bp, 21 predicted proteins | sample InSIn4gowninarea_FD_119078 | JGI IMG/M metagenome (GOLD analysis project Ga0181466, IMG submission 119078) | Clean room microbial communities from NASA Spacecraft Assembly Facility at Jet Propulsion Laboratory, Pasadena, California, USA -... ... | reverse complement strand
CAGCACGATGTACAGCAAGTCCGCACCTTAAATAAATGTTCCAGCACCGGGACTAAGTGGGCTAGTGGCTCAGGCGGGCTTTTAGGTACGCGCTATGATTCACCTATCAACGCTCCGGTTGTTTTCCTGCAATATAGTGGTGATCACTCCTATCCTTCAAGTGTTCCTCCTTTGGTTGTAAAATTCTTTAAGGAAGTGGCTGCTGCTAAAACCGCGCGTCTAACGCAACCTTTGATTACAAAGGCATCTCCTCCTGTGAATGCAAGTTCGGCAGCGAAGTAATTATCCTCAAACTTATACAGTTTATAATTCAGGCTTACAAAAATGCATGGGCAATATTGCCCATGCATTTTTGTAAGCCTGCTTTTTACCAGCTTCGCTACATTCGTTATTGTTCAGAGTAAGTTAAATAGCAAGATTGAACAAAGAAGGGTATTGACTGAACTATTTTAGCACGTTCCTTTTATTATGCATTATAATTATTCGGATGCATTAAGCAGGCAACCTTAGCAGGTAAATCAATGCATTTGAGCAGCTTCTCTGAGTGGGAATACACTTCCTCAATCAAGACAGGCAATAACCAGACTCCATAAGCACAACTTTGCTTTTTTGTTAAACCGCGTTACGGAGCAGCAATGTTAAATAATAACCCTTTTACATCCGATGCGTATAATAAACTGGAGTGCAAGGATAAGGGAAATTGCAGGCTATAAAAAACAACTATAGGTGTGTGCCTATCCCATAAGTTGAAATGGTATAGTTTACGCACCCTGCCGCCCGGCATGAATATTGTGGCACTCTGACATAAATATAAAAGATTATCATACGATAAGTATCGGGGACTCTTATACAATTTTATATCAAAACTAACGGGTGTAACAGTATGTTTAATACTAATGAGCGAGAAAAAGCACAAGCACACTGGCATTGTTTCGTTAAGACAAACAAGTCTTCTGCAATCGAACTAAGATATTTTCAGTCTTTTACTGCGAAGGTCTTTATCAAAGCTATTTTTATTTTACTGCCTGTGTTCGCACTTGCAAACAGGCCGCCTAAGGTGGAGGCCGGCCCTGCAATAAGAGTAGTGTACCCCTCAACTGCTTCTGCAACACTTTTGGGTAGTGGATCGGATTTCAACGGGCCGGTTACTTTTCAATGGAAGCAACTCAGTGGTAATACAAGATCCCGTATTGCCCAGCCCACCAGTGCCATCACAACTGTAACCAACCTTAGACCAGGTCTTTATACTTACTCGCTAACAGTCACAGACACAGACGGCCTTTCACGCAGCGATACTACTACTATCTCCGTACTTCAGAAAATGACCTGGACTGTAAGTGGCATTCTCCGGGAAGCGCTGGTGCATCCTGCAACCGGCGGCACAGGTCCAGCTCCTATTATATTTGCTTTTCATGGACATGGGGGAACTGACAGCGGCTATGCAGAAAAAGGATTTGAACTAAACTGGCCTGAAGCAATCGTGGTATATCCGCAGGGTTTACGCACAAAAACTCCGGTAGACTCCAACTGCCATGAAGCCGGCTGGCAGGGCTTACTGGGCGAAGTTAATTGCCGCAATGGTATTGTGAACCAGGATTTGAAGTTCTTTGATGTCATGTTATCCAAGCTTGAGAGAAAGTATAGTATAGATTCGAGTCTGGTCTTTGTTCATGGCTGGTCAAATGGCGCCGACTTTATTTATAACGTACTGTGGGCTGCTCGTCGCAATAAAATAGCAGGATTAGCACCGGCCGGAGGAAATATGGATACCATAATTGGGAAACAACCCATACCGGTCATCCATACTGCAGGTACCTTGGATGAGCGTGTGGCTTTTACCGATCAGCAGCAGGATGTGCAAGCGGTTCGTAATTTAGATAAGTGTTCTACCACTGGTACGGTTTGGGCTACTGGTCCAAGTGGACTTTTAGGCATGCGTTATGCTTCGCCACTCAATGCTCCTGTGGTCTTCCTGCAGTATAATGGTCCTCATTCATTTCCTTTTACTGTTCCCGCCTTAATGGTAAAATTTTTTAAGGAAGTGGCTGCAAGTAAAAAAGCTGCTCTGGCTCAGCCTTTGATTACCAGGATATCTCCTCCTGCAAATAAAAGTATATTTGTAAGGTAATTAGTGCCATCCTAAAATGCTACAATAATTTTTTAAATGATTATCTAATACCTACTATTCCCTCCTGATGGTTGGCAGGTATCCTGGCAGATGCTATGGTTAAGTATAGATGTATGCCTGTTGCAGTTTAGAAAGTTCTTTTTCAGGCAGCGCTGATAACAATTGTGTGAGTATATCATTGTAAAACTTCAATGCATCCTATTCTTTGCTTAACTTACATCTTTCCTCTTCCTCTATTCTCTCCGACAACTGTTTTGAAGAAAAGTGCAAAAATCTCGAATACTGTACTACTGCGGCATGCAATAAAAAGAAAGGAATACTCAGATATTCGCTGGGACAAAAAAAATTTAATTAAGAAAAGTTGTTGAATAAATAAAAAAAGGATTACTTTTAATTCAGTAACCTAAAGACCGGAAGAGCCCTATAGTAAAACTATTTATATTTCTTTTTTATACAACAAATTAATATTACTGACGTATGAGGATGCGTATGTGTGATGAGCCTCATCCTGAGTACAGCATTAATTTTGTAACAATAAGAACCAAAGAAGACTTATGAGCCCATCAACTGCTTTCTCTTTTTAGATAGTTACTTCACTATATGCTTTTGTCAAAACTACTTTCTGTAAACCAAATGAACCCACTTCCTATGTCTAAAACAAACAAGCTTTTTCAAGTCAAACTCAACTCTTTTGCTCTCAAGTTATTAGTTGTAACTATTATTGGCATATTGCCATTTCTCGCATCTGCAGCAAACAAACCGCCCAAGGTAAATGCTGGACTGGATAAAGTAGTAGTTTATCCTTCGTCTACCTCAGCAACCCTTTCCGGTAGCGGGTCGGATGCGGAAGGGTCAGTCACCTTTCTATGGAAGCAGACCAGTGGTGTTTCTACTGCTAAAATAGCTAGTCCAACTGCAGCTGTTACCAAGATAAGTAACCTTATACCGGGCATATACACTTTCAGTCTTACCGTTAAAGATAATAGCGGCGTTTCGCGCAGCGATATCGTCAATGTCTCTGTATTTCAGAAGTTAACATGGTCTATTAAAGGTATTGCCCGGGAAGCATTGGTTCATCCTCCTTCCGGCGGCACCAGTACTGCTGCTCCTGTTATCTTTGTTTTTCATGGACATGGTGGAAGTGATTCGGCGTTTGCAGCAAAACAATTTGAACTGAATTGGCCGCAGGCTATTGTGGTGTACCCGCAAGGCTTGCGCACACAAACTATTGTGCCTCCTATAACCTGTTTAAAGTCTGGCTGGCAGTCTAAGCTTGGAGAAATTAATTGTGCAAACGGTATTAAAGACCAGGACCTGACATTCTTCGATAGTATATATAATACGCTTAACAAGAAGTACAACGTAAACACGCAGCAAGTTTTCGTTCACGGCTGGTCCACAGGTTGTGACTTCGTATATAATGTACTCTGGGCTGCCCGTGGAGATAAATTTGCAGCACTGGGCCCTGCAGGTGGTAACCTGGATACAACAAAAGGGAAATTGCCGAGACCAGTAATACACGTAGCAGGCACGCAGGATACACAGTGGCCTTTTACTGAACAGCAGCATGATGTAGAAGAAATCCGCAAATTAGACCAGTGTTCTGCTACCGGTACGGTGTGGGCTACGGGTTCAGGCGGACTATTGGGAACAAAATATGCCTCTTCCATTAACGATCCTGTGGTATTCTTAAAATATGATGGCGGTCACATATATCCTTCTACGATTCCGGCTTTGATTGTAAAATTCTTCAAGGAGGTAGCCGGAGCGGCAATTACGAAGACTACAACGGCTCCGTTAATAACTGAGGCGCCAACACCTGCAAATAAAAACTTATTTGCAAAACAATCACCTTAAGTTTAAAGTTTATGTAGCAGGGTTAATGCAGGGATATGAACAATTATTTTCTTCTGTTCCCTTACAGGCTTAAATACCCTGCTCCTGATAGACTGAAATTTTATAATGCCGTATTGTAAACAAAGACTGTTTAAACAACTTCGTTTACAATACGGCATTATCGCATAATAGAATGCCTTTTTTAACCTAAATGCTTGAAAGTTTCCTTTTATTTTAGAAAGTAGCGTGCCTTTGTAAGCGTTAAGTTTACGGCTTTACCAGCAAGCGGCTTTTCTGAAGTGAGGCATTATTTACAGCTATTTTAATGAGATGTACATAGTTAAGTATTAACTTATTTCACCTCCTGCATCTCAATCAGCCTTTTGTATAGGCCTTCTTCCTGCAGCAATTGGTTGTGCGTGCCACGCTGTACGATTTCGCCCCGCTGCAACACAATAATTTCATCGGCATGACGAATGGTAGACAGCCTGTGCGCAATCACAATAGAGGTACGGTTTTGCATCATGTTGTTGATGGCATCCTGCACCAGCCGCTCGCTTTCGGTATCCAGCGAAGAAGTAGCCTCATCCAATATTAATATCGGCGGATTTTTAAGTACGGCACGTGCAATAGTCAGTCTCTGTCTTTCGCCACCACTCAATTTACTGCCTCTATCGCCAATGTTGGTTTTAAAACTTTGTTCTTTTTGTTTAATGAAATTTAATGCATTCGCCACTTGCGCCGCCTGCTCAATCTCGCAATGGGTTGATGGCGTTTCTTTACCCAAAGCAATATTTGCTTCAATCGTATCATTAAACAAAATAGGCTCCTGCGTTACGATGCTTATCTGGCTACGCAGGCTTTGCAGCGTGTAGTCTTTTATATTTATACCGTCAATCAACAACTCACCACCCGTTACATCATGAAAGCGCGGCACCAGATCTGCCAGCGTGCTTTTACCCGCACCGGAAGAACCCACCAGCGCCACCGTTTTACCCTTTTCTATTTTTAAATTGATATTCTTTAGAATAGTTACATCTTCATAGGCAAAGCTCACATTTTTAAACTCAATACTATTGCTGAACGAATGTAGCTGAATGCCATCCGGCTTGTCTTCTACCGTAATATTTGCATTCAATACTTCTTCAATTCTCGTAATGGCAGCCTCGCCCTTTTTCATATTGCTAAACGAAGTAGACAGGGATTTGGCAGGATTAATCACATTGTAAAACAGGGCAAGATAACCAATGAATGCCGCGCCTTCCAGCGGAATTCTGCCACTCAGTATGCCACTGCCGCCATACCACAAAATAGCCGCAAACACCATCACGCCAAGCAACTCACTTGTTGGCGATGCAAGGTCGCGGCGGTTGTTTATTTTGTTTTTTGCCAGTAATAATTCGTTATTAACATGAAAGAATTTATTGCGCAGCACCGATTCGATATTAAATGCTTTGATGACGCGTAATCCGCCTAATGTTTCATCTAAAATAGAAACCGATTCGCCCTGCCGCAATGCAGCTTCGTTAGATTGCCGTTTTAATGACCTGGAAATTCTGCCAATTACAAAACCAATTACAGGCAAAAACAATAATAGAAATAACGTGAGCTGCGGACTTAAATAAAACAAGAATGCAAAGTTGCCCAAAATAGTCAATGGGTCGCGTACATAACCTTCCATTGTGCCTACAACAGAAGCTTCCACTTCACTAATATCGTTGGTAATGCGGCTGATTAAATCGCCCTTTCTTTTTTCGGTAAAATAACCAATAGGCAACTGCAATACTTTGTTATATAAATCGGACCGGAGGTGATTAACAATGGCATTCTTTACCGGATTGAGCACATAAGACGAGAGATAAACAAATAAATTTTTGAAGAAAATAAATATAACTATCAATACACAGATATACGCCAGCGATTCGATTTTCCCATTCGGCTGGCTCACCGTTCCCATTAATTGTTCGCGTATAAAAGCGATCACCGGATTTTTAGTAGTTGTGGCAAGTCCGCCCAATGTGCTTTCCTTTCCCGCGTTAAATATCAGCTCCAGAAAAGGCATTAGCATACCCAGCGAAACAATGGAAAAAACAATAGCCAACAGGGTAAACAAAAAGTATAAAAAAATGCTGGTTTTATATTTTTTAAGGTAAGAAAAAACGCGCGAGTACTTCTTCATTAAATAGTAGTTTGTAATGCGGGAGGCAACAAAATGGGTAGCCTCCGCAAAAGATAGTAATTTTACTGCCCACAAAGGTAATGTTATGCAAGAAGGAAAACGTCAGCGACAAGTAGCAAGTGTCATACAGGAAGAATTCAATGATATTTTTAGAAGGTTGGGATTAAATATGATGAATGGCGGCATGGTGTCTATTTCATCTGTAAAAGTAACCCCCGACTTACTGGAAGCCCGTATTTATCTAAGTTTTTACCAGGTGGCTGACAAAAAAGCCACCCTGAAAAAAATTGAAGACCGCGCATGGGAAATAAAGAAAGAATTTGCAGAGCGCGCCAAAAGCCAGTTGCGCCGCATACCCGTGCTGCATTTTTATGAAGATGATACGCTGGAGCATGTGTTTAAAATGGAAGAATTATTTAAGCAGATAAAGCCCCACACACCTGAAGAGGAGTAAGAAGCTCCAGCCTTAAAGGGCGCTAGCAAGTACTAAAAACCATTTCAGTCTTTAAATAACTTAAACCGCAAGTAACCTTAATTGGCAACATCCCATCAAACTACGCAGTTTCAAAGCCCCCCTTCAGGGGCGGGGGGGCATCGCCCAGGCTTTCTCCGTTGGCTGTTTGCATGGCGTTATTTCCGTTCCAAAAAAACCACTAATGCAGTAAATATAATTGCATGGATTAGCGTGCTGGCAATAGCAGTGGGTGCGGCTGCACTCATCATTGTATTGAGTGTATTTAATGGCTTTGAAGACCTGGTAAAAAGCTTGTATGGCGATTTTTATGCAGATATGCGTATTGCGCCGGTGAAGGGCAAGTTCATGACTATTTCACCTGCGCAAATGAATGCAATCAACAAAGTTGCCGGTATAAAAGCGGTAAGTTTTGTGGCAGAAGAAAAAGCGCTGTTGGTAAATGGTGAAGCGCAAACCATTATTTACCTGAAAGGGGTTGATAGCAATTATCTGAAGGTAAGCAGGTTGCAAAACCACATTATGCATGGCAAGTATAACACTGGTGATGCCGATAACCCCTTGTTGATATTAGGGGTTGGTGTAGAAAGCGCCATAGCTACTGATGCCAGCGAAAGCGCTACACCATTTGTCATTTACCTGCCCAACCGCAATGCAAAACACTTCAACAGTCTTGATGCAATGAACTCGGCTAATATCAATGCAGCGGGTTCGTTTCTGGTGCAGCAGGAGTTTGATAATAAATATGCTTTTACCAATCTTCCTTTTGTGCAATACATGCTTGATTTGCAACCTAACCAATACAGCAGTATTGAATTAGCCCTTCAGCCAGATATAAATGAAACTAAAGTGCAACAACAATTGCAAGCTGCTTTGGGCAAGTCATTCAGTGTGCAAACGCGCTACCAGCAAAACGCCAGTTTATTTGGGGTGATGCAATTGGAAAAATGGGTAATTTATTGCATTCTTTGTTTAATATTATTGATAGCAGCTTTTAATATGATTGGTGCCTTAACGATGCTGGTACTGGAAAAACAAAAAGATATTGCTGTACTGAAAGCCATGGGCGCTACCAACCAAATGGTACAGGGTATTTTTTTAAACGAAGGTTTGGTATTGGCAGGTGTAGGTGGTGGTTGCGGTATTTTACTCGCTTTTCTGATATGTCTTGCCCAGCTTAAATTTAAGCTCATAAAATTGGAAGGCGGCACTTTTTTGATAGATTATTACCCGGTGAAAATGCTGCTGAGCGATTTTATACTAGTAACCATTACTATTATTATTGTTGCCCTATTAGCAGCATGGCTGCCATCGCGCAAAGCAGCACAACAGTTTTTCTCTTTAAAGAGTTGAGTGCTGGCTTTAGTAATTAACAAAGAAGTACGTTATTTAGTATGCTTTTTAGCCGAACAGAATGACGGCAACTTTAATTATTATTTTAAATCAGCCCAACTCAAACTGAACCGTTAACATAAATAGCTTTATCAACAACTGGCATTGCTATTGCCCTGCTCAGGTATGCCAATAAATTATAATGATCTTACTCCTGCAGAAGCCATTGCCATACAGAAACAACTGCGCGAGCAACTCAACCTGTCTCCTCTCCAAAAAGAAATCACCACTATAGGCGGCGCTGATATTTCTTTTAATAAATACTCTACTACGGTGTATGCCGGTATTGTGGTATTGCAGTTTCCTTCGCTGCAGGTAATAGAAACAAAAGCTGTAGTAGATACTACCGAATTTCCTTACATCCCCGGCTTGCTGGCTTTTCGCGAAGTGCCGGCACTGAGTAAGGCATGGGAAGGATTAACAACGAAGCCCGATGTTTTGGTGCTGGATGGCCATGGCATTGCGCATCCGCGACGTACGGGCATTGCTACCCATTTTGGTTTAGTAATGCAAACGCCTACTATCGGCTGCGCCAAAAGTGTACTCACCGGCAAGTACACGGAGCCACCAAATGAACCCGGCAGTTATACCGATTTAATCCATCACAACGAAGTAATAGCCAAAGTGCTGCGCACGAAACGCAATACAAAGCCGGTATTTGTATCGCCGGGCAATCTCATTTCTATGCAGCAAAGCCTGGAAATTATTTTACAATGCGTGCGCAAATACCGCATTCCCGAGCCTACGCGGATGGCACACAATTTTGTGAATGAAGAGCGGAGGAAGTATATGGGGGAGGAAAATAAATAAGGTTAATAATGCTTGTAACCTAAGCCCTATTAACCTTATCTTTTAATTCTTTTCAACTTTTAACTCAGCATCTCTCTGTACAATGCAACAATCTCCTCTACCTGTTTGTGTAAGGAGAAGTTCTTTTCTACAAACAGCCTTGCCTTTTTACTCTCACAAGCCCATTTTTCTTTATCCAGATATTCTACAATGTGCATGGCAATGCCTTTGGCATTGAAGGTGTGAAATTTGTAGCCAAAGCCATCCAATTCCAACTGGCGAATACCGCCTACATCGCTTACCACCGGCACACAACCGCAACTCATGGCTTCTAACAAAGCAAGCGGTAAACCTTCAAAATCGCTGGTAAGCAAAAAAATGTCTATTTGCTTATACATAGCAAACGTATCTGTTTGCTGACCAGGTAACTGTATGTCTTCACTTTCCTTTAATCCCAGCTCTGCCATCTTTTCGCGTAATAATTCATCACTTGGGCCATCACCTACCATCAGGAAAGAAAATCTATCAGATAACTTCTTTACTTCGGCTACCACTTTCACCCATCGGTCCACCCGCTTTTGCGGACGAAAACGCGCTACCAAACCAACTGTCAATTTATCTTTTTGCTGGTTGAGCTTATCGGTATTATGAAATTTATCGGTGTCTATACCATTAAGAATCGTAACTGCTTTTTTGGTTTTGAAAAACCTGCCCTTCTGCTGCTCTTTGATCACCTCTCCTACTTCGTGCGATACATAAATGACTGCATCAAAGTAACTGTAAGTAAGACCGCTTAAATTGTAATTGTATTTTGAGTAATGGGTTACAAGGTTATGCTCGGAATAGACAAACTTTGTTTTTTTACCCGTAAACAATTTAGCTACAATGCCCATCCAGCCGGCAACCGGCAAGTGCATGTGTACAATATCATATTTCCCTTTGGCAATGTGACGGAGAAACTTAATGTATTCCAGTAAAAACTTTACAGTGGTAATTCGATAATAATTTGCTTTGCGAATATTGCCTTCTACCTGCGGCAGCAAGCCGAGCTTTTTATGATCCAGTACAAATAAATCGCTTATAACTTGTTGCTGAAAAATGTGCGATGCAAATATTTCGCGCAGCAGTACTTCGGCGCCGCCATAACTGAACACACGGATAACATGCGCGACTTTTATTTTATTATTTTCCACTTGTGGGATATTGAAAATTTTAAATAGTTGAATATTGTGAGTAATAGATTCAATGTTGAAAGATGGTAAAAACGGGCTTTTACCTGCGTAACCTATTTAGGTAGGGTAAATGAAACAGCAATGCAAGGGTTCCGTCTTGCACAGCAAGCATTGGAGCAGATAGCCCACCCCAAAGGAGCACTTTTAATTTTTTGCTTTCAGTTTTTTCTTTTGAAAAAATAGAAATAATTAAATGTTTACGCTGAAACAATTTCAAGAATACGTTTTTTTGTTTCGTCGGAAAAGGGGGTCTTTTTAGAAGTACGCTCGTTACGGTTAGCTACAAATATGTTTTGCATGTACGCATCCACCTGTTTGGATGGTGGTAACTGCATAAATTCCATGAGCTTATAAATGAATGCGTGAGGGTCCTTTACAAAATCTTCGTAGTGCGACTCGTACACTTGCAAGCCCAGCTTTTCTATTTCGTAAGCCGTGGTTTCCATCAGCTTTCTGTACTGGAAAGCGGTGATGAGTGCAGGGTCATCTTTCAGCTTTTCTGCTTCCGCTTCTTCTTCGGGCGAGTAGGCGCCAATCCACCACAAGCGGTTGATGCCTTTGGTTTGCCAAAAGCCTACTTCGAGCCACGAACGCACTGTCGCAATCGGTTCGCGCACGATGTTCACAAAAATGGCATCCGGGAAAATGGAATGTAAATACTCCAGCCTTGCCGGTCCGGTAAACTTCATAATCAAGCGCTTGCGCCCCTGGTACTTTACCTGTTTTGCAAGAAAAGAACGGATGTATCTTCGCTCTTCTTCTGTAGCTCTTGTATCTAATAAGAAACCTCTTGAAAAATCAATGCGTGGACCGGTAATCTTTTCCCAGAAATTATAGCGTTCAATAGGATTGAAAATGGCGAGGTTAATAAGTTGTTTACTCTTTTTTTGCCGCGTGTTTTTGCTAACGCCTACAAAGTTCCAAAATTTTACTAAACGCCACCAGTCATTATCAAATAGCCTGCGCAAATAGTTGATTTGCGGAATGCGCGGAAAGATTTCCTGGTAGTTGGAATGCCACGCAAGGTCTTCGTGCTGAAATAATATTTCGGAGATAATGGTAGTGCCCGAGCGGCCACTGCCAAAAAGAATAATAGGCTTTTGTAAAAGTTCCTCGTACTTGATTGTTGCAGCCATAATAGTATTTAGGCAATTACATTGTTATCGCCTACAATTTCTAATATTTTTCTCTTTTGTTCGTCGGTAAAATAGCTCTTTCTTTCTTCGCTGTTTTTGGTGTTGCGAATAGGCACACGCACCATATAATCTTCCACCAGTTTGGAAGGCTTGAGATGCAGTTTTTGCATCAAATCGTGAATGAACCCTTTTGGATTTTTAATGAAATCCTCATAGCGCACTTCATAAATTTCCGGCTTCATTTTTTCAATTTCATAGGCGGTTGTTTCGCTCAGCTTTCTGTACTGAAAAGCGGTGATGAGTTCCGGCTTGGTTGATAGTTCTTCTGCTGTGGCTTCTTCTTCGGGCGTGTAAGCGCCGGTCCACCAAAGCTGGGTTTTGCCTTTGGTTTGCCAAAAGTTCACTTCCAGCCACGAGCGCACGGTGCCCAGAGGTTCACGTGTTACGTTTATAAACACAGCATCCGGAAAAATACTCATCATATATTCCATGCGCGATGGCCCGGTAATCTTAAATGCCAGCCGCTTGCGCTTTTGGTATTTTACCATTTTGGCAAAAAATTTCCTGATTCGGTCCCGTTCTTTATCAGTTGCTCTTGTATCTAATAAAAACCCTCTTGAAAAATCAATACGCGGACCGGTGATTTTTTCCCAGAAATTATAACGCTCAATGGGGCGGAAAGCGATCCAGTTCAGCACGCTTTTATTGTTTTGCGTGTTCATACCTATTTTGCGCCACCACTTATTATCAAAGGCTCTCCTGAAATAATTGACGAGTGGCGTAAAGGGAAAAAGCTCCTGAAAATTGTTGTGCCACGCGAGGTCTTCGTGTTGAAAAATAATATCTGAAATAATAGTAGTGCCCGAACGTCCGGTGCCAAAAATGATGATGGGTTTGCGAAGCAGTTCTTCGTATTTCATCTTGGTTGCTTTTGGTGATGGTTGTAAAAATAGGTGAAAAAATATTAATATAGCAAAAGATGAGCCATTACTTTACTATTAAATTATGAATAAAAGATGTTTTTATTTGATACACTTACAAATAAAATATTTTTTATATTAAACAATAGACGGGATTGTCATTAAAATTTCCTGTATTCGCCTTAAAAGCTCTATAGAACAAAATGCTAATACATAAGGCACTTTATATTTGTTTTATGAATCCAATATCTACCAACAAACTAACCTACATAAATGCCGTGCGCGGTATAGCCATTACCATGGTAGTGTTGCTGCACGTGGCACAAGGGGTTAAAGGATTGCCCGAAACTTTTACCTACCTCAGCAGTAAAGGCAGCTTTGGTGTACAGCTATTTTTTATTGCCAGTGCTTTCACGCTTTTTCTTTCTTATTCCAGAAAAAGCATTAGCGATGAGCAATTTACTGTCCGCAATTTCTTTATTCGCCGCTTGTTTCGTATAAGCCCGATGTATTATTTAGCGGCTTTGGTGTACGGTGTTATTTGCTATTACCTGCCTGAGTACAACGATGGTCACCCGCTTAAAGTAGGCAATGTAATCCTTAACATGCTTTATCTCAACACCTTTATTCCCGGCTCTATTAATTATCTGCCACCGGGCGGCTGGTCGGTAGGTGCCGAAATGGTGTTTTACTGTTTTGTACCATTTTTATTTAGCCGTATCAAAAACCTGAAAACAGCTATACAAGTGTTTGTAGTAATGCTGGCAGGCTCTGTTATTCTGCAGTACGGCATTCGCTTTACACTCACTCAGTTTGGAATAGATTACAGAAACCCGGAAACATGGTTTTTATATTACTGGTTTCCCAATCAGGCAGCCGTGTTTATATTGGGAATCATATTATTTTTTGCAGTACAAAAGTATTCTATAATTAGTAAGGCCAAGGCAACTGCGCTGTTATCTGTCGCTGTTTTATCGTTGGTATTATTTTACATTTTCGGGCGCTCTGTTGTGCCTTTTATGATAGTGCAGGAGCATTTTGTAGTTGCTATCTTTTTTACCATCATCGTTTTCTTTCTATCGCAATATCATTTTGTGCTTTTTGATAACAAACTGATGCGCTTTTTGGGTGAAATAAGTTTTAGCCTATACCTTGTTCATTTTGCGGTACTCAAGCTATTTGAGCAATTATTACCTGCCACTATTTCCGGCTTTGCGAGATATGGAGTATTAGCACTAATAACATTTGCAGTAAGCAGTTTGATTTCGTGGATCACTTACCGCACAGTTGAAAGCAAAGGCATTGAATGGGGAAATAAACTGATTAAAAAGTATAGTAAAAATTGTATTGCATCGCCGGCAGCAACCTTTAAGCAGGTGGCGAAGACAAAAGAAAGCATATTGGCTTAGCATGAGTTATTGAGGAATAGAAAGCGACACACCTTCTTTTACCGGCACGCCAAAGTTGGGTGTACCATCGGCATTCCAGGTAAAAGGCTGCATACGCGGCGAGCGCTTATCGCTACAGCCAAGTCCGGGTGCATCATTGGCGTGGTACAATATCCAATCCTGCTTACCGCTTGGCGATTTAAAGAAGGAATTATGCCCCGGCGCATATACGCTGTTTTGTGGTGATTGTTTAAAAACCGGCTGAGGGCTTTTTATCCATGCAGTAGAATCGAGCAGATTACCATTTCCATTAAAAGTGAGTAGCCCCAACGCATAAAAATCAGTCCAGCAGCCGCTGGCAGAGTAAACAACAAATAGCTTATTGTTGTGTGCTAAAAACTGAGGACCTTCATTTACACTTACATGGGGTGGATTTACCGGATCGTGCAAATCGCCATGTGTTTCCCAATCATAGGTTGGCCTGGATATGCGCACGCGCCCGCTGCTAATCGTCCATGGGTTGCTCATTTTAGCAATATAAATATCCTGCTCGCCATTTACATCATCCTGCCAGCCGCTCCATACCATGTACAATTGATTATTGTATTCATACACATCGCCATCTATCGCCCATTTATTGGTAGAATCGTTTAGCTCACCTTTAAAAGTCCAGTCGCCGCTCATCGGGTCTGCCGATGCATTTTCCAATACATACAGGCGGTGATGATTATTATCGCCATCATCCGCTGCAAAATAAGCGTACCATTTGCCTTGCAAAAACATTACTTCCGGCGCCCATAACTCTTTTGAGTACATGGTACCGGTTGGTGGTGTATAAATGGTCTTGTACTGCGCATGTGGTAAATCTGCCAGGGTCTTTGTTTTCCACAAACTAATTCTATTGCCCAAAGTATTGGTGTAATAGTAATAGCCATCTTTATAAAAACTATACGGGTCGGCACCGGATGGTAAAATAGGGTTGGCAAAAGTAGCTGTGCTGGTATTATTTTTTTGTACGCTGCATGAAAACTGTGTGCAGGCGATTACCAGAATAAACAGTAAGTAAAACGGCTTCATGGTTTGCAATAGTTATACGGGTTCAAACATAAGGAATACGGAGAATAGTATATAGTATAAAGTAAAGAGAAAGGCACTATGTCGATTACAAGAGAAAACTTTTAAATACTCACTACTTCAGCAAGCCTTTTATTTCATTCAGTTTCATCAAAGCTTCTACCGGTGTGAGACGATTAATATCTATTGTTTCCAGCATTTTTCTTATTTCGTCAAACGTTTCGCTGTGTGCATCAAAAATAGACAACTGCATACGAGCCGCAGATAGTTTCTTCATGTTGCTTTCTGTCTTACTAACTTTTGGACTTGCAAGCTTTTCCGCCTTACCATCTTCTTCCTCTACATGTTTATCTTCCAACTGTTTCAATATGTCATTTGCCCTGTCTATTAGCGCCGGTGGCATGCCCGCCATTTTAGCCACATGAATACCAAAGCTGTGCGTACTGCCACCCGGTGCCAGTTTGCGCAGAAAGATTATTTTGTTGCCGATTTCTTTATTGGTAATATGATAATTTTTTACACGTGGCAATTTGTTTTCCAGCTCATTCAACTCATGATAATGCGTAGCAAACAACGTTTTGGGTGCATATGGCGATGCATGCAAATACTCTACAATACTCCAGGCAATAGAAATACCATCATACGTAGAAGTGCCACGCCCAATCTCATCTAATAATATCAAACTTCTTGTTGAAATATTATTAATAATACTTGCCGTTTCATTCATCTCTACCATAAACGTGCTTTCTCCACCGCTTAGATTATCACTTGCCCCAACACGCGTAAAAATCTTATCGGTTAACGGAATGATAGCTGCATCAACCGGCACAAAACTGCCGGCGTGCGCCATTAGTGTAATTAAAGCCGTTTGCCTCAATAATGCACTTTTACCGCTCATATTTGGCCCGGTCAAAATAATAATTTGCTCCTTTTCCGGATCGAGGGTTATATCATTAGCAACATATTGTTCGCCTGCTGCCAGGTTGCGCTCAATCACCGGATGACGACTTTGCTGTAAATGAAGCACTAAACCTTCATTTACCTCCGGTTGTTTATAGTTGTATTGTACAGCATTGTTTGCAAAACATAACAAACAATCCAGTGTTGCGAGCACATTACCATTTACCTGCACGGGCGCTATATAATCCTGCAGTTCTGTTAGCAGCTTATCGTATAATTCTAGCTCGATAGCTAAAATCTTTTCTTCCGCACCGGTTATTGTTTCTTCATATTCTTTCAGTTCAGGCGTAATGTAACGCTCGGCATTGGCAAGCGTTTGCTTGCGTATCCAATCTGCTGGCACTTTGTTTTTTTGTGAATTGGTTACTTCCAGGTAATAGCCAAACACATTATTAAAACTGATTTTCAAAGAACTGATGCCGGTGCGCTCGGCTTCGCGCTGTTGAATATTGATTAAGAAATCTTTGCCTGTAGCAGCAATGTTTCTCAGTCTATCTAATTCCTGGTGTACCCCTTTATTAATAGCAGCCCCTTTGCTGGCAGCCACTGGTGGGTCCGGTGCAATTTCACGCTGTATTTTTTCTACCATATACTGGCAACCGTTCAATCCATCTGCTAAACGGCGTAAATATTCATTGCCCGAAGCACTGCAAAGTTGTTTTATTTGCTCGGTCAGTTGCAGCCCGCGTGCAAGATGTGCTACCTCCCGCGGATTAATTTTTTTAGTTGGAATTTTACTTACCAATCTTTCTACATCGCCACATTGTTTAATAAGGGTAACTAATTGCTTGCGCAAATCTATTTCTTTGATGAAATAAGCCACTGCATTCAACCGCTCATTAATTTTTGTAAGGTCTTTCAATGGCAAAATAATCCAGCGCCTCAGTAAGCGTGCACCCATTGGGCTTACAGTATTGTCTACTACTTTCAATAGGTTATTACTGCCTTCAGCGCCGCTGCTTAAAATTTCTAAGTTGCGGATGGTAAATTTATCCATCCACAAAAAATCATCCCGTTCTATACGCTGCACATTGGTAATGTGCTGCAGGTTGGGATGTTCGGTTTCTTTTAGATAATGCAGAATAGCACCGGCAGCAATAATGCCATTGCGCATGCCCTCTATACCAAAACCTTTGAGCGAGTGCGTTTGAAAATGTTTGAGTAAAATATCAGCAGTGTACGCTTCATCAAAAATCCAGCTTTCCAGCGTGTAGGTGTAGAATTTCACGCCAAACAGTTCTTTAAAATGCTTTTGCAGGTTGCGCTGGAAGATGACCTCCGAAGGACGTAAGCTTTGCAATAATTTATCTGCATATTCAGCATCCCCTTCCGCTACAAAAAATTCGCCGGTAGAAATATCCAGGAAAGCCAGTCCAATATTGCTTTCGCCAAAATGAACAGCAGCCAGAAAATTATTACTATTGTTATCCAGCAGTTTATCATTGGTAGTGGTACCGGGCGTTATCATTTCGGTAACGCCGCGCTTTACAATGCCCTTGGCTTGCTTCGGGTCTTCCAGTTGATCGCACACTGCTACGCGGTAGCCGGCTTTTACCAGCTTGTGCAAATACGTATCCAGCGCATGATGCGGAAAACCCGCCAGCTCGCTGGAAGAAGCCGCACCATTATTACGTTTGGTAAGTGTAATGCCCAACACTTGCGATGCAATAACCGCATCCTCTCCAAAAGTCTCATAAAAATCGCCTACACGAAACAGCAATATCGCATCGGGATATTTTTGTTTGATGGCTTTATGCTGCTGCATCAGCGGTGTTTCTGCACTGGCTTTAGACATAGGGCAAATATAGTTGACAGTTGAGAGATGACGGATGAGAGAGTAATGGTTGTTGAATAGTTGTTGGTATGTAAATGATCTTCATACATGATGGTAGATTATTACATACTAAATGTTACTTTTATTGCTATGCAGTATGAACAGCAAATAATTAATGAACTAAAAGAATGGCGCCACAAGATGTTGCGCAAGCCTTCTTTAACCAGTAAAATGGCGGCTGCGGTACAAGGGAAAATAAATAACTGGATACCGCAAAAAGTACATAATGCCATTACCATTGCTATTAAAAATATGGTGAGAGCTGTACTGTTTGGCGCAACTTATACCACATCAAAATCATTAGCTAATAAATCACTGGAAGAACGGGAAGCTTTGATAGATGATAAAATAGAAACCTATAAAAAAACAGGTGCGGCAGAAGGCGGACTCACCGGTGCAGGCGGCTTTTTTACATCGCTTGCCGATTTTCCTTTGCTGCTGGGCATTAAAATAAAAATGCTGTTTGATATAGCCGCCTTGTATGGTTTTGATGTAAAAGACTACCGAGAGCGCCTGTACATGTTGTATATTTTTCAATTAGCTTTTTCATCGGATGAAGAACGGAGAAAAGTGTATCTGCAAATAGAGAACTGGGAAGAAAAATTACATGAGCTGCCGGAAGATATCCACGAGTTTGACTGGCAAACTTTTCAGCAGCAATACCGCGATTATATTGATATTGCCAAGCTGGCGCAATTGATTCCTTTTATTGGTGCGGCGGTAGGTGCTATTGCTAACTACCGGCTAATACAAAAGCTTGGCTTTACTGCAAAACAGGCATATAGAATGCGTTTTATTAGTAAAGATGTTTACAAGTTAAGAGCAAGCTGACAGCGAGATGACAGATGATGGTTGATAGCTGACCAAAAGAATAAGTATCTGCAGAAAAGCTAATTTAACAATAAGCGGAATGATATTGCAATTGTAAAGCTTGCATCAAAGGAGCAGTATAAAAACCTGTTTTCGATCAGCGTGTTCCCGCTTTCGCAAAAAGGAACAAAATGATTTTTTCATAACTATATCAACATCAATTAAGTAATTTTGTTCTTAATCATTTTTTAATCTCTAAAAACACTACTTACTATGGCATTTACATTACCGCCCTTGCCTTATGCCCCCGATGCACTGGAGCCGTATATTGATGCGCAAACCATGACCATCCATCATGATAAGCATCACCAGGCTTATGTAGACAACCTGAATAAAGCAATTGCAGGCACCGAATACGAAAACAAAAGTTTGGAAGAAATTATAAAAGTTGCAGGTTCTATTTCGCCAGCCGTGCGCAACAATGGTGGTGGTCATTGGAATCATAGTTTCTTTTGGCCTATTATGGCGGCTCACACAGGTGGCGGGCCAAACGGCGAATTAGCCGATGCCATCAACAGCGCCTTTGGCTCTTTTGAGGCATTCAAAGAAAAATTTAATGCAGCAGCCACCTCCCGCTTTGGCAGTGGCTGGGCATGGCTGATTGTAAAAGATGGCAAGCTCGAAATAACATCTACGCCTAACCAGGATAATCCATTGATGGATGTGGCCGAAGTAAAGGGCGCTCCTATTCTCGGAGTGGATGTGTGGGAACATGCGTATTACCTAAAGTATCAAAACCGTCGTGCCGAATATCTGAACAACTTCTGGAATGTCATCAACTGGGCTAAAGTATCCGAGTTGTATGCACAGTCAAAATAATTAACCTGTAAAGCAATAGCCATCTTACCACAAGATGGCTATTTTTTATTTTTATACTTATGAAAAAAATAGGCTGCTTTTTTGCTATATCCATTCTCCTTGCTGCCTGCGGCGGCAACAACCTGAAAAGAGTATTAGTTATTTCCAAAGGACCGGCAACTATTGATAAAGAGGCTAAAACCATTACGGTAACCAGCGGCACCAGCAGCGAAGAACAAACGGTTGACTTTGACACAAAAGATAAAGTAACACTGCAAATAAACTCGCAGGCGGGCAAGGCTACGGTAGATTTGGATAGTCCGGGACTTTATGTGCTGAATGCCAAGCCCGATACGATTGTTGGCAGCTATCAACGCTACGGTGCACCTCCGGCAGAAACCAAAGTGTACACGCAGGAATTTTTAAAGCACCAGATTGATTCGTTGCAGCAGTTGATAAAAGACAGTAATGTAAGTGCTGCCAACCGCAACTATTTTATTCTGCCCAATCATGCCGTGAAAGTGACCGACAATACGGATGCTTTTATAGTAGGACCATTTCACCAAATGACTTCTATACAAAAGCAGGGCGATAAAGAGCCGGAAGTATATCGCTTTTTTATGGTAAGCGAAATAAGGGAAACAATTGATCACCTGAAGAGCTTAACCACTGCACCGCCATCTCCCAATCAATAGTTATTGGATGGCAATGCTTCTTTAGGGTACCGGATCGTAGCCGCTGCCGCCCCACGGATGGCAGCGGCCTATTCTTTTTATTGTAAGCCAAAAACCTTTAAATAAACCATATTTTTTAAATGCTTGCAAAGCATAGTTGGAACAAGTAGGCGTAAACCGGCATTTAGGGCCAAGGATTGGCGAAATAACGTACTGGTAAAATTTTATCAGTAAAATAAACGGGTAACTTAATATTTGCAGGATTGTTTTCATGCCCTTCCCTAAAGAGAGATTATATTTTAAGTTTTACTGTTAAATACTTCGTCCTCAAACTGCCTGGCAAGTTCCTTTATCAGCCTTTCCAAAGCTACAGGCATTTTACTTCCAATCACATTTTTCTGTGGCATTCCTTTATCTACATACAACAAAAAAACAACCAACTGCCGGTTATGCATCTGTAAAAACTGATGCAATGGCTGCTTATTCAATCTATATGCTTCTCGCAGCAAACGTTTAATCCGGTTGCGCTGCACTGCTTTTTTGAAGTTGCGACTACTGGCGCCAACACCTGCTTTTACTACATTGTCTGTTGGTGTTGCAGGCAGTAAGTAAAACATTTTTATAGGAAAATGCAGCAGTGTTTTGCCCTTGCTAAATAGAGCCTCCAACTGCTTACGGCTTTTCAGCTTTTCCTTTTTGTTGTATGTAAATGTTTTTGCCAATGGTATTTTAAATTTTTGAACCACTAAGGCACGAAGTAAAGAAGTTACACAAAGACTTTTATTCTTTTTTTCTTTTGAGTCACGAAGGCGCGAAGTAGCGCAAAAGAAAAAGCCCCACAAAAGTGAGGCTGTAATAGGTTACATTCGCTATATTTCTCTACTTATTGATAGAGAGATGAGAGTAATTATTTCAGTTTTCTTTCGTCAGAAACCGTGAGTTTGTGACGGCCTTTCGCCCGGCGGCTTGCTAATACTTTGCGGCCGTTGGCTGTTTGCATACGCTTGCGAAAACCATGTACCGATTTACGGCGGCGATTATGCGGTTGAAATGTACGTTTCATAATAAATTATTTTTTCTTAGCCTTTAATAATAAAAATTTTTAGCCATCAGGCACAGTCACCATCACTGCAGCCCGGTGAAAGGTGCGCGAAAGTAGAAATTTTTTTCTGAAAAGAGAAAGGCTGATGTTAAAAATTTTGCTTTATTTAACCGCGAAGGCGCTAATTATAAGTTTTTGAAAGTTATGCAAACTACGTGATTGCGAGCGGAGCGAAGCAATCTGTGGATGATAGTACAATTAAATAGGATCAAAATGAGCCATAAAGAATGATTTACAGCTAAGCACAAATTGCCTCGCTCCGCCCGCAATCACGGAAAGCTTACTCTTTAAATATACTCCGCGCCTTAGCGTCTTAGCGGTATTACAATAAATCAACGTGTACCGAACTTACCGGCTCACCAAAAAATGTTTCTGCCTGGCTATCAAAATCAACAGTATCATCGGTAGTATAAAAACGGCGGTGTGCAAACTGACCTAATTGTTGTTCTATTTCAGGATGGCGCTCCAGATAATCGGCTAAACTGTTGGCTACTATTTCGCCCTGCGATAATATAGTTACATCTACCGGCACATATTCTTCTATCTTTTTCTTGAGCAAGGGATAATGCGTGCATGCCAGCAAAATAGTATCTATGTTGCGGTTCTTTTTCAGTAATTCACCTACATTTTTTCTTATAAAATAATCAGCACCATGGCCTTCGTGCTCTTTATTTTCTACCAGCGGCACCCACATAGGGCAGGCTTCCTGCTCTACATGCACACTTGGGAAAAATTTATTAATCTCAATCACATACGATTGCGACTGCACCGTGCCTTTAGTGGCTAAAATGCCCACCTTATTGTTTTTGGTGTATTGACCAATAATTTCTGAAGTGGGACGTATAACGCCCAACACTCTTTTAGCCGAATCTATTTTAGGTAAATCGTTTTGCTGAATGGTACGCAACGCCTTGGCAGAAGCCGTATTACAGGCCAATATGACCAACGGACAACCTTGATCAAACAGCCATTGTACACACTGCAGTGTATAATGATATACGGTTTCAAAAGAACGGTTTCCGTATGGCGCACGGCTGTTATCTCCCAGGTAAATGTAATCGTATTGCGGCAGCCTTCGCACAATTTCTTTCAAAACCGTAAGACCGCCATAGCCCGAATCGAATACGCCGATGGTGCCCGTGCCGGTGTTTATTGGATTAGCAGGTGAATGAATCAACATGTTGTATTTGCCCCAAAACTAAGCAATCCGGTATTTCAACAATAAAAAAGCTGCCTCCTGGAGAGCAGCTTATCCAACACTAAAAAGAAGGCATTACATCCTTGTACTGTCTCTGCCAGTTGGCATGGTACTATCACCGGCATTATTCATATTTCTTTTTCCTCTCAAATTCCCCATTTTACCTATTGTGCCATCCATATACACGCATTCTCCCCCTTTCAGCATGCGGGTAGTGCCGTTAGCCATCTTTACCGTGCCGTCGGGCATTACTACGGTACCATTTGGTAAGGTCATTTGCCTGTCAAGCAGCGTGTGCTGTCCGCCTTTCATTACCATTGCCTTCCCATTCATCATCATAATGCAATCCTTCATCTTACCGCTCATTCCATTCATGCTGTTCATTCCCTGTCCACTACTTTGCATCATGCTGTCGTGCATCATGCGCATACCCGATGTATCCTGCGTGTTGGAGCTGTCTGTTGTTTGAGCAGCAGCAGCACCGGCAAAGAGCAGTACTGCTGCTAAACAAAGTACCTTTTTCATAAGTTGTGTATTTAATAACCTACGCATCAAAACACAAGCCATGAGTGGAGTTGATGGCTATCTGGCGGTTTATTAATTGTGCTACTTTGGTAATATAGTAACCGGTTGGAAAAACAGGGAATAAACTCAGCCTGTATAATTATTTACCGCATGGCTTCAAATACATATTTTGCAGTACTCCAGAATTCATCCAAGGCAATGATGCGTGGCTTGAAAAAAGAAATTAACTGCGTCCAGTCCTCCTTTTTAAAAACACTTACATTTTTTATTTCTGTATAAATGCGGCTGATCAATTTTCCATGTTCGTTCCGCGTATGCAGGAGCCATATCCATTCTTCCTGCAGCGCCTTGTGCAGCAATTTTTTCGTCTGCTCAAACTGTTCAAAATACAACGCCTGTATGTCTTCATCTCTATGCGTTAGTTCTATGGCAATAGATGCTGTTTTATTATCGGCATTCATCCGGAAATAAATGTCCTTCTCTCCTGTTTTATAATTAATCCAGTTTATTTTTCCCCCTTCACTTGATAGCACCGGCGACATATATTGCCCGAAAGCCGTCCAGAACTCCTGCCGCAACTGCGATGCCTCCTGTTTAGAATACATAATTCCCTTTTATTTATGTTAAAGCAGGTGAACTTCTTTATGGTTAG
>Ga0181466_1000141_pt2 | contig 23250 bp, 25 predicted proteins | sample InSIn4gowninarea_FD_119078 | JGI IMG/M metagenome (GOLD analysis project Ga0181466, IMG submission 119078) | Clean room microbial communities from NASA Spacecraft Assembly Facility at Jet Propulsion Laboratory, Pasadena, California, USA -... ... | reverse complement strand
ATATTAAGATATTCCTTTCCGGGTTTTTTATGAATTTGCTAAACCCCGGCGTCATTGGTTTTTGGCTGCTTACCTCTACCTCTCTGTTGGTTCAAACCCAAAACTACCGGCTGATAGTCTATATCACGTGCCTCGCAATGGTTGCTGGCTTCGACTTTTTAAAGGTAATGTTGGCGGGCAAAATTCGCCAAAAGCTTACGCCTCATAATATTCACATCATTAATCGCATTAGTGGGATGGTATTAATTGCCTTCGGCATTGCCCTCATTTGGGGAATACTTGCTCTTGGTGATAAAGTACAATAGAAAAATGCTTGCTGGCAAATTATCGTTCTATAAAATTGGCTTCTCTCAATTCTAGGTAGTTTCCACTTTTGACTGTTTTTAGGCTTTTTTGGTCAATAGCGTAAAGTCTCCAATGTTTGTCGTCCCACGTTAATATGGGTTATTAGAGTTTTATATAAGGAATGAAATTTTATTCAGCACATTAAGACGACGGTTTATTGTGGTTGTTGAAAAAAATGGATCGCATCCCATGTACCGAGTTTTGGATGTGGGAAAAAATATAAAATTGAAGTAATACAAACTCTGGTAAATAAGCATACAACAGTAACTTGCTGCATATTCTTTCATGACTGTTAAAGACCTTTTTAGCCGATTTTTCCGCAAAATACTGAAGTGGTTCCTTTGGGCATTCCTTTTGTCGAACCTGTATTTGGTTTTGTGTAAATGGATGCTTCCTCCGGTTACGCTTACACAATTGGTAAGCCTTTTTACTGGTCATGGTTTAAAGCGTGATTATGTAAATAACAATGAAATAGCGCCTGCAGCAAAACTGGCTGCAATGGCAAGTGAAGATCAGTTGTTTCCCGACCATGGAGGTTTTGATTGGAAATCGATCGAAAAAAGCCTTCAAAATAAACCTGGTAAAAGGAAGAAAGTAGCTGGTGCTGGGGCAAGTACCATTAGCCAGCAGGTGGCTAAAAATGTGTTCCTATGGCAGGGAAGTGGAATTGGCCGCTATATTAGAAAGTTGCCCGAGATCTATTATACTAAAATGATAGAGTGGGTATGGGGTAAACAAAGAATTTTAGAAGTTTACCTAAATATAGCAGAAATGGGTGACGGCATTTTCGGCATTGAAGCTGCCTCAGAATCATATTTTGGTAAACCTGCAATAAAAATAAGCCGGCCGGAAGCAGCGATGATCATAGCATGTTTACCAAATCCGAAGAAGTTTCCTGTTAAACCAATGAGTCGGTGGGTAGCCTGGAAATATCCAAGAGTGTTACAACAAATGCGGGTTATAGAAGACGACGATGATGTAAGAAATTTGGTCTATAACACTAAATAGACAAGCGGTTTTTTACTGGGGATTAAGATGCTTGTCGATAGCTACGATCGTGTTTAACAACCTTTCTTCGCCAGTTCCTTTCACATCTACCCAAGGTACTTGCTGGTTTATAAGTATGTCTTTGTAAATATAAAATAATTCTTCCCGGGTCTTTAAATCGGGATATTCCCTCAATTCGTCTTTAACCCAGGGTAGATCAATATTACAAAGCAGGTAAAGATCGCGCTTGTCCTCAACTATCTTATCTAAAATATATTGGTGGCATTTACCAAAAACATATTCGCACCATACTTTCATCACGTACATGTCTGTGTCAAGAAACAGTAGCGGCTTTGCTGTTTTTCTTCCATTTGCCTGCCAATGTTCGATCGCCTTCGGTGTATATTCTTCTTCTAACCTGGCCTGGCCTTTAGCTATCGTAAGTAGATTATCGAAAGTATAGTCGGTGCCATCTTCCATCAGGTATTGTCTCGCGTACTCCGGGCACCACAACCCTCCATAATTGAGCGCAAGAGATTTACAGAGCGAACTCTTGCCGGTGCTTTCCGGCCCAATGGTTACAATTTTACTAATCTCTTGCATACTGTGCTTTTTTGTGCCAGGACACCAATCCAACAAAAGCCATGATCAATAAAACGACAAACTGGAAGCTGGTAAATACGTAGCCTTTTATAAAATACAATGGAATAGACGCAGTATTCGTTACGATCCACCAATACCAGCTTTCGACTTTTTTACGGGCCATCAGCAGCATACCCGTATATGCACTGGCAGATGCAAAAGCGTCGGCAGCAGGTATAGCGCCCGGAGCAAAATCTTTTTTCAGGTAAGAAAGGGCAGTGTAAATGGCAAAGTATAAAACGGCAAAAAACAGCAGGTTCAGCATCCACTCTTTGGGTGTACTATACCTGATAACCAACACCGTTTTATTGGTCTCATCTTTTTTTAGCCAAAGCATCCAACCATAAATACTCATGATGGTATAAAAAATATTTACACTTGCCTCGCCCAGTAAATGACCGTTGAAACTGATATAGATGTAGATAATGGTACTAATGATGCCCGTTGGATAAACCCAAATATTCGCTTTTTGGGAAAACCAAACACTCACAATTCCGGAAATAACCGCAATGAATTCTAGCGCACCTGTTTGCTGCAAACCGGTAATAAATTGCCGGTAAATTTCTGGTAAATTCAATCCCTGCTTTTTGTAAAGATTAAGAGGCCGAAGGTAAGTTTAAGAAGCTTAGGGTACTACTGATCGGAGAGCAAAATGCAAAATGACTAATTTCCACTCGTATTGTGTGACTCCCAATCTTAGCTGAAACCCCTCTAAAAAGCCCAAAGCAGAAATTTTCTAAATTTCCTTGAAACAATGCCTTCGGCCTCGATCGAATTGATCACCGATTTACAATACTTTTTTCTTGTTTTTAAATTGCTGGATAGCAACTCTACTATGTTCGCTTAAGATCAGCCTGCCGCTGATCCTTGCTCTTTCTTTCAGCAATTCATCCCAATCCTCTGTTCCTGCCCAAAATTCTTTTTTTAGTTCCTTAATTGCATCAGGGTTACTGTGCGATAACATATATGATAACCTACCGATAGAATCGTCCATTCCGGATACTTCAGGATGAAGTTCTGCATACAACCCTTTTCTCCTTGCCCAATCAGCCGACCTCCAGGTATTGGTGTCGATAGTAAGTTGGGTAAAAGAAGCCAGGCCAATTTTTCTTTGCAAGACTGGCCCAATTACAAATGGCCCGATACCGAAAGCTAACTCAGTCAGTTTAATATCGGCGCCTTCTACAGCAATCGCGTAATCGGCGGCTGCTGCAATACCAACTCCGCCGCCAAGGCATTTACCATGGATCCGGGCGATAATAAATTGGGGAGTTTTCCGCATGGCATTAATCACTTTTGCAAAGCCACTAAAAAACTGCGCACCCTCTTCCGCCGTTTTTATTAATTCCAATTCGTCAAAAGATGCACCGGAGCAAAAAGCGTTATCACCGCAAGACTTTAAAATAATCACTTTTGTGGCTGGGTTCACCCCTTCACTATGTATCGTTTGTGCCAGCGACTCTAATAATTTGCCTGGCATTGAGTTACTCTTTTCGTGGAAAAATTCAATGGTTGTTATACCATGTTCTTTTTCGGTTTTTACATATCCTCCGTTTAGTTCCGTAATCATAATTGAAGATTTAAATGTTCGTTTGCTTCGCGCTACTAAATTAATAGAGTGAATAGTTAATGCACTGTTTTCAGGTTCAGCAGTCTTAGCCTGATAGCAACTTCAATTTATATGCCCGCTCTTTATAATGTCTTCTTTATTAGTCTTTTGTGCAGCGGTTGGCGGTGAACAGGCAATTGAAACGGATGAATCAGAAACATATTTATTGAAGTAGGATATCGGTGAAAGGAATTTTGTAATTTATGGCGAGCAAAAAAAAGCCTTCCTGGTGTGGAAGGCTGTGCAGTTGGTATTGGTGCTATAAAAACTTAAGACTTTCTTCTATCTATTTCAGCACAAAGGCTGTCAAAAATTTCATCAACAGAACCTTCACCAGGAATATTGATTACTTTATTGAATTTACGATAATAATCAGCAACGGCGGATGTTTTCTTGTGATATTCTGTAATTCTTGTGCGGATTACATCCTCATTAATATCATCGCTTCTGCCACTGGTTACTCCGCGGTTCAACAAACGCTTTTACAAGCTCCTCTTCGCCGACTTCTAAAGCCAAAACAACACCGATCTCTGTTTGCTTCAATCTTAAAAGTTTGTCAAGTGCTTCTGACTGTGCTTCGGTGCGAGGGAAACCATCAAACAAAAAACCTTGAACCTGGGGATTGTTATCAAGGGCTGAACTGATCATTCCTATCACAACTTCGTCTGGCACCAACTGGCCTTTATCCATAAAATTTTTTGCTTCCAGGCCAAGAGGTGTCTGTGCAGCAATTTCACTACGCAGAATATCGCCCGTCGAAAGATGCTTGAAACCGTATTTAGAAATAAGCCTTTCGCTTTGTGTACCCTTGCCACTGCCGGGAGGGCCAAACAAAATAATATTAAACATTTGGTAGCTTATGTTGAATAAGCGGCAAATATAGGGCTTGGATGTTAAATATCCTTTAACAGATTCCTGCCTTTTTGCGCATGCATTTGTTAATTGTAGAATGAAGTTTCTTATGGCTTAAATTTCTAAATCCTCCTACGATTCTACTTCGTAGATTTAATTCAATTATTGGTTATGAAGAAGTATTTATTTATCATTTTTGCAGTCGGGTTTTGGTACAATTCTTATTCACAAACAACAAAAAAGTTGAGTATGGATTCAAAGAAAAAAGATAATCCGGTCTATTCAAAAACGGACAGCAGCAAAGTCGGGCTTAAGAACGAAGAGTGGAAACAGATACTGGCGCCCGAAGTATACCATGTAGCTCGCGAAAAAGGAACTGAAAGGCCGTGGACAAGCAAGTTTGAAAAATTTAATGAAGTAGGCACTTATTATTGTGCTGTTTGCGGAAACGCTCTTTTCAAGAGCGATACAAAATTTGAAAGTGGTTGTGGATGGCCCAGCTTTTATGAGCCAATTAGTAAAGGTTCCATTATTTATCTTCCAGACAATACTTATGGTATGAGTCGTACTGAAGTAGAGTGCGGAAGATGTAAGTCGCATTTGGGCCACGTCTTTGAAGACGGACCTCCTCCTACCGGTTTGAGATATTGTATAAATGGAGTTGTGCTTGATTTTGACAAAGCTAAAGCGGCTGAAAAAAGTTTCAACGCAGAACATGGTACTCCAACAAAGCCTGCAACAGGAAGCTAAAAAGTTCTTCAACTGAATATAAATGCTGTTACTGGTGATCTAGTAGCAGCATTTTCTTTTAACCTTGTTCAGCCAGATTATTAATTAGCAAGAGTTATTTTTGCACTATGAAACTGAGTAACCTTGCTGAAACACTTGTTGGTTCTGAGATTGTAAAACTTGGAAATGCAATAAGCGAGCGTATTAGAAACGGAGAGAAAATTTACAATTTTACTATTGGCGATTTTGATCCTAACATCTTTCCTATCCCGCAGGAGCTAGAGGATGCTATCATTGACGCATATAAAAATCGGTTTACCAATTACCCGCCAGCGGATGGAGTACCTGAATTGAGAAATGCGGTGTCATCTTTTATTAAAGAATGGGAAGGCATTGAATATGCAAGTAATGAGATCCTGATTGCTGCGGGTGGCCGTCCTCTTATTTATACGATCTTCAAAACCATAGTTGATAAAGGGGATAAGGTTATTTATGCAACGCCTTCGTGGAACAACAATCACTATGTACATATGACAGAAGGTGAGCATTGCATGATCGACGCTTTGCCGGAGAACAACTTCATGCCTTTAGCCAATGACATAGCAACTCATATTAACGGGGCAACTTTGCTTTGCCTGTGTTCACCACAAAATCCTACCGGCACAACGCTTGAACAAAGCGAGCTTGAAAAAATTTGTGACCTTGTCTTAGCGGAGAACAATAGACGTGGCGAAAACGAAAAGAAGCTTTACGTACTGTACGACCAGATGTATTGGACCCTCACGTATGGCAATACAAAACACTTTAATCCTATTTCATTAAGACCAGAGATGAAAGAGTATACCATATTTGTCGATGGTATTTCTAAAGTGTTTGCAGCAACGGGTGTAAGAGTTGGGTGGTCACTAGGTCCGGCATTCATTATTGCAAAGATGAAAGCCATACTTAGTCACCTTGGCGCGTGGAGCCCAATGGCAGAGCAAAAGGCAACTGCTAAATACCTAATGCAAAAGGAAAACATTCAAAAGTACCTGGTACATTTTAAGGGTGAAATTGAAGAAAGACTTAGACGAATTTCGAAAGGCTTTATCGCACTTAAAAATGAAGGTTTTGCTGTTGACGCTGTTTCCCCTCAGGCGGCTATCTACTTAACAGTGAAGGCGGACCTTGTTGGAAAAACTGCAAGCGGAGGCAAAGTTTTAGAAGACCAGGCAGCCGTAACAGATTACCTGTTAAGCGAAGCAAAAATGGCTATAGTACCTTTTTATGCTTTTGGAGCGGACAGGCAGTCGCCGTGGTACAGGCTAAGTGTAGGAACTTGTAAGAAAGAAGAAATAGACGAGATGATTGGTAAGTTGAGAGACGCTTTACTAAAATTACAATAGATAGAAACGTTGTTATAGAATAAAAAAAGGGACTGCAATTACGCAGTCCCTTTCTTCTTTATAGAAAGACGCTCTTTAATTTTTGTTATTGATAAACACAAAAGGCTTCATCTTTTTTTGACTAATAATCCTTTTGATCTTTATATGATTATGAATGATCTTATAACTATTAAGATCAATGACCTCATTTGCCACACAAAAATTTTCGATAGACTCTACATGAAAAAGAAGATCGTGCAACTTCTCTACTTCCAGCGCCATCTCCTTTTGGTTCGCAGAAGCGTTCTTTGACAAAACCAATAAATCCCTTTTAGACGATTTCATAAACTATTAGATTATCTCAATATAGACTACAAAACAAATTGTATTCCTTAAATCATTTATCCCACTGATTTTTTATGTACCATAGGACACCCGCAACCTTTAGCAGACCTGCTTACTCCACAAGCGCTTAAACTTATTGCTAAAATAAAAAACAATAAAGCTGATCTTTGGTTTATTTTTTTCATAATTACTCTCTTAATTTCTTACAAAAACGGGTAGATTCATTAGTGTCAGTTAAACTTAACATTAAAGTTCTTATCGCTCCGCTTGACTGGGGGTTAGGACACGCAACAAGATGTGTACCCATTATAACTGAATTATTAAAATTAGGTTGTAAAGTAATAATAGCAGCCGAGGGAGCACAGGAAAATTTGTTAAAAACAGAGTTTCCCGATCTCGAATTTGTGAATATTCCCGGTTATAAGATTAAGTACTCAGGTAATAAACGGTTTTTTGCAATTAAAATTTTATCACAGCTTCCTAAAATTTTTAAAGCTATTTCTCTCGAAAAAAGATGGTTACAAGGCTTTATTCAACACACTCCAGTCGACGCAGTTATTTCCGACAACAGGTACGGATTGCACCATTCCAGTATTCCTTCTGTGTTTATAACGCACCAGCTTCTTATCAAAGCGCCTTTTGCTTTTGCTGAGAAAGTAATGCAGAAAATCAATTACTTATTGATTGAAAAGTTTGCTGCATGTTGGGTACCAGATGAAAAAGGAAACAGAAATATCGCTGGTGTGTTGTCGCACCCGTCGAGATATCCTGAAGTACCAATAAAGTATTTGGGAGGTGTAAGCAGGCTAACCAAAAAGGAGCTTCCAATAAGCTACAAGCTATTAGTGATTGTCTCAGGGCCAGAACCTCAGCGAACTATGCTGGAGAAACGGGTACTTGCCGAGCTAATGAATTTTAATGAACCTGTTTTGTTTATACGGGGAATGCCGGTTGGAAAGGAGGTACCTACAGTAAAAAATAACATCATTATAAAAAATCATCTACCGGCAATAGATTTAGACTATCAGCCGGTAGTTTTGGGTTTGAACCAACAGAGAGGTAGAGGTAAGCAGCCAAAAACCAATGACGCCGGGGTTTAGCAAATTCATAAAAAACCCGGAAAGGAATATCTTAATATAGTGGTGGGTTTCCATTTCAATGATCTGGAGGCCTTCTGCATTAACCTTTATTTTCTTAAAAAAGGTGATATAAAGCCCCAAAGCAATTAAAAGCCCGCTTCCACTAATGCCTATAGGAACTTTGTAGGCAAGAAGGTTATCGAACATTTGAGTAAAAAGATTGCTGATAACTACGATCAATATATCACTGGCCGACACACCTGCGATAAAGGCGAAACCACCTTTGTGTCCGTGATTGAGGCTTTGTTTTATAATAGAAAAAATAACAGGTCCTACAGAAATACTAAGCATCAATCCCAAAGCCAATCCCTTCAAAAGAGCCGATATCATTGTTTATAATTCTTTTACTATCTTTTATTTCATTGCTAGTTTTCCTTTCGAAAACTTTTGCCAGTCTTTTAGCATTTCACCTTTTAAAACACGAGGAAATTTATGTTGCCCTCCGATTTTTCCTTTCTGCCTCATAAACTCCATAAAGTCTTCTTCAGTCAGCACATCCAGCATTACTTCTTTCAGAGCACTCAATCTTTCGACAGCGTAGTCATCGTTTAACTCTTTTAGTTTATCATCTAACTTTTGAAGTAAAACGTTAGTATCTACTATATCGTCGCAGCCAACATACCAATGATGAGCAAAGAAATTACCCGACGGTACTCCAGCCACAGTAAACTCTCCAATGCTAATGTTCATTTCTTCACCCACACTTCTCACCGCCTGGTTCATATTATCAACACTAAGGTGCTCCCCTACCAGGCTTAGAAAATGTTTTGTTCTCCCGGTTATAATAATCTCTGCTTTCTCCTTATTTACAAACCTTACAGTGTCACCAATCAGGTAGCGCCAGGTACCGGCGCTGGTAGTAAGGAGTAAAGCGTAATCTTTTCCTTCCTCCACCTCGTGCAGCATTAGTACTTTTGGCTTTGATAAAACGTTGCCATCAGGGTCGAAATTATTTTCATCGAAAGGAATAAATTCGTGAAAAATGTGCTCGGAGGCAACCAGCCGCATACCCTTAGCGTATTGACCGTCCTGGTAAGCAATAAAGCCCTCACTCGCCAGGTAGGTTTCAATATAAACCAATGGTCTTGCCAACAGTTTCTCGAAGCCTTTTTTATAAGGTTCAAATGCCACTCCGCCATGCATAAAAAAAGCAAGGTTAGGCCAGATATCATGAATGGTATCTACCTTATACCTTTCAATTATCTTCTCCATCATTAGCTGTATCCAGGCGGGTACGCCAACAATAAAACCTATATCCCACTCAGGCGCTTTCTCAACTATCTCATCTATCTTTTTCTCCCAATTGCGGTTGCGTGCAATTTTTTTACCGGGTTTATAAAAAGGCTGAAACCAAAAGGGAGCTTTTAATTGTATGATACCGCTAAGATCACCTGCATAGTAACCCTGCTGTTTTTCCAGGTGGGTACTTCCGCCAATCGTTAGCCATCCTTTTCCAATTGATTTAACCGGAAGATCTTTATAATGACGAAGGGTAAGCAATTGCTTTATCATCGTCATTTTATTACCATTTAAAAGGTCGGTAGTTACCGGAATGTATTTACTTGAGGACTCACTTGTACCACTGCTGAGTGCATAATATTTAATCTTACCTGGCCAGCAGATATCTATTTTATTCTCCAGGGTCTTATGCCACCACTCGTTGTAGATTTTGTTGTAGTCGTAAATCGGAACCAGTTCCTGGTATCTTTTACCTGGTTGTTTACTAAGCAAAATTTCGTCGAACCTAAACTGTTGACCAAATTCGGTGAAGCGGGCCTTGCGCAATAACTTCTTGAGTACCCTCACCTGTTGCGTCTGAAGATTATTTTCAGGCAGCCTTAGCGCTTTGGCAATTCGTGCAGGTAACTTAATTTCAAATAAGGCCATTCAAACTGGTTGATTAACAAGTACGAAACTACGGCAAAATGAAATGAAACATCTTTAAAGCAATGCTATAAAAGCGGCCGGGATGCTGGTTTACAAACGAAAGACTACAAAACATCTGTTACACGTCAAACCTTAAGTAGAAGCGATAAACTCGCCAGACCTGTTTTTAGAATCACTGCCAACAATACTTTTGGTCCCTTTAGCGTGAAAACGGTTCGATATACCATTTGGCAACTGCTGAATTAGCGCAATGATTGTCTTCAATTCCAATACACCACTGCACCAAACTATTTGGCTTATTCCATGCGTATTTACTAAAGTCACCAGGTCTTTTATTGCTCCGATACAATTGCTTTCACCTGCAGTTAATGCAACTCTACCTGCAGCTTTTATTTTTAGACCTGCCTTCGCAATCAGCTCGTTGACTTCGTGGTATTCTTCTTCTGTTCCTACCACTACCTGCTTTGGCTCTTTTTGGGCAGTTAAAGCCTTTTTTGCCGGGAAGCGTTTTACAACCGACGCACCTACAGAGAGACCAGCCCTTAACCAAATAGCTGACTGAATGAAAAAAACAATAAACCGGGCTGAGCTACCTCGATAATGTTTTTTTACAAAAATGCTCATGGCGTTGTAAAACATCTTAACATAATTCAGGCTTCCTTTACTGGTGCTTTCGCCCTTAAAATGTACGATAGTACCCTCGCTAAAATAGTAGTTTTTAAATCCTGCTTTTTGTATTCTGAAGCTAAGATCTATATCCTCACCGTACATAAAAAACGCTTCGTCAAATCCATTTAATTGTACCAACAGTTCTTTGTTTGCCATTAAAAAAGCTCCGGCTAACACATCCACCTCGTGGTTCTGGTATTGATTCAAGTACGCCAACGCATACCTGCCAAAGATCCTTGATGAAGGAAACATTCGGCTTAGTCCGGTTAACTTATAGAAAGAAGTCAAAGGTGAAGGAAAAGAGCGTTTGCTTTCTGGCAGAAATGTACCGCTTCCGTCGATCATTCTTATGCCCAGTGCGCCTGCAGAAGGCTTTAGCGATAAGAATACAAGGCTTTTTAAAAGCGTGTCTTCGGGTAATAATGTATCGGGATTCAAGTATAGTACGTATCTGCCTTTACACTTTACTAATGCCTGGTTGTTTGCCTTGGCGAAACCAACATTTACAGTATTGCTAATAAAATGTACGAAAGGAAATAACGGCCTTAAATAATCGACACTGCCATCGGTTGAAGCATTGTCAACAACCCACACTTCTGCATCGATCGGTTCAATCGCCTTTATTAGCGAAGCCAGGCATTGCTCCAGGAAATACTTCACGTTATAACTTACTATGATGACCGATAACTGCAATGTGCTTTACTGTTTTTGAGTACGAATTACGAGTTTTTATGCAAGTCGACAAAAATCAAAATACTTCGGTTTTTCAAATCGATCCTTTCATACATAGTATATTTGCATATGCTTAAGCAAACACTTATCAAAGCCACACTTGCCGGCTCCAAAATTTTACAGCAGTATTTCAATGGAAGTTTTACCATCAGTAGCAAATCAAACATTAATGATTTAGTTACCCAAGCTGACAAAGAATCGGAAACTGCAATTTTTGAAGTAATTAGAAGCGAGTTTCCAGACCATTATCTGCTAAGTGAAGAGGCGGGTGATTTGAAGATGGATAGCAATATAAAATGGATCATCGATCCTATCGATGGCACTGTAAATTTTGCAAATGGCATTCCTATTTGTTGCGTAAGCATTGGTGTTGAGCAAGATGGTGAAATGATTTTAGGCGCCGTATACAACCCTTTTATGAACGAATTCTTTTTTGCTGAAAAAGGATTCGGAGCTACTCTAAATGAGAACAAAATAAAGGTGAGTGAAAAATCGGACCTTGGTACAAGCTGCCTGGTCACAGGTTTCCCTTATTCATACTTAGACGAACCTAACGGACCGCTACAAGTGTTTGAAAAATTGATCAGGAATAACATTCCTGTTCGCCGTTTAGGTAGTGCTGCAATAGACCTTTGCTGGGTTGCATCGGGAAGGTTTGATGGTTTTTATGAGCACAAATTAAATGCATGGGATAGCGCAGCAGGATTTTTGATACTTGAAGAGGCAGGAGGAAAAGTAACCGATTTCAAAGGCAACTACTATTCTCCCTACCAACCCCAAATTTTAGCAACAAACGGAAAAATACACGATGATCTGCTTTTAGCAGTGAATGGTAAATGGAATCCTGAAAAACCTAATAGCTAAATTGTATACCCCATAATACTTCTATGAGCAACAGAACAGAGATAGCGTCACTAGGTGAGTTTGGATTGATAGAGCATCTGACCAAAAATTTTGAGATTCAAAATGCATCAACGGTATTAAGTATAGGTGATGATGCTGCCGTGATAGATCATTTTGGTAAGCAAACGGTTATCACATCAGACATGTTAGTTGAGGGCATACACTTCGACCTAATGTATACACCTCTTAAGCACCTGGGCTACAAAAGTGTCGTAGTTAATTTAAGCGATGTGTATGCTATGAATGCGACTCCAACTCACATTACTTTAAACATTGCATTCAGCAACCGGTTTAGTGTAGAGGCTCTTGATGAGTTTTACGAAGGCGTGTACGCTGCATGCGAAAAATACGGAGTGGATCTGATCGGAGGCGATACCAGCTCTTCACAAAAAGGATTTGTAGTAAGTGTTACCGCGATTGGTGAAATAACGCCTGATAAAATAGTAAAACGAAGTGGCGCAAAAAAGGGAGATCTGATTTGTGTTACTGGCGACCTCGGTAGTGCCTTTTTGGGTCTAACCCTGCTTGAAAGAGAGAAAAAAATCTACCTCGAAAATCCAGATATACAACCCGACCTCGAGAATGAGCAGTATATAGTTGGCCGTTTACTAAAACCAGAAGCAAGAAAAGATATCATAGAATTTTTTGAGCAGTCACAAATTCTGCCCACAAGTATGATGGATGTAAGTGATGGCCTTAGCAGCGAGACGTTACACATTTGCAAACAGAGCAATGTAGGGTGCGTACTACATGAAGACAAAATACCAATTAACGACGACGCAAAGCAGTACGCCTACAAACTAGAGCTCGATCCTACCGCTTGTGCACTAAGTGGCGGAGAAGATTATGAACTTGTATTTACCGTAGCACAAAGCGATTATGACAAGTTGGTTTTGAACGAGCAGATTTCGGTTATCGGCTACATTACCGACATAGAAGAAGGAGTTCATATTGTTACCAAAGGTGGAACTACTCATAAACTTACTGCCCAAGGCTGGAACGCTTTCAAATTCTAGCCTTTTCCGGATACGTTTTTTTACTGTTGTCCAGGCACTTGTTCGCTTTTTTAACATCGTTGCGTCGCACCCTTGTACCGACTCACTCTTTGCAGCTTTTACGGGGTAGAAAGCGCAAACGAGGAAGTTCACCCCTCAACAATTTGTTGATTTAGCAATTCTTACATCCGATGAAAAGCGGGGTCTTGGTATATTGCATAGTGGAAATGAAAAGTTTAGCATTTTTAATCATTGTTTTAGCGTGTGTCGGATGCGGTGTATCTAAAAATGCGTCGTTCAATCCTGCTAAAAAATATAGTGCCGCCCAATTACAACAAGACTTTTCCCTACTTCAAAACGTACTGAAGTCTAACCATCCCAGCTTGTATTGGTATGCTACTACCGACTCTGTTAATGGTTACTTTTCTGCCACTCAGGCCTCTTTGACCGATTCTCTGACTGAACCACAGTTTCGAAACAGGGTATCATGGGCGATTAATAAGATCCACTGTGGACATACAACGGTGCGGTCTTCAAAAAAGTTTGCAGCTCATTTCCTACGGCAGCGGCTGCCTCAGTTTCCGTTAACGTTAAAAGTTTGGAAAGATAGCGCCGTGGTAGTATCTAGTCTTCCTACATCTGATTCGTTGTCTTCAGCCCTACTACAAAGGGGAACCATTATAACTGGCATAAATAGCTTTTCCACTAAAGAAATTCTCGATAGCATGTGCCAGCTGATAGGCACGGATGGTTATTCAGACAACTTCAAATACCAGCTTATCAGCTTCAACTTTCCAGCATATTATAGAAACGCGTTCGGAATTGACAGCATTTATAGGGTGAAATTTATAGATAGTATAGGGCAGGCTAGGGAAATCAATCTTAAAAACTTTGACGCCAAAACCGACTCGGGCGCCAAAAGACAAGCTGTAATGCCTCAGGGTTTTCCGAGGAAACAGTTTAGAAAGCTGCGGTTGTTGAACAACAGAAATCTTCAGATTGATAGTACATTAAAGACTGCCTTTATCTCAGTAAACACATTTAGCGAGGGTAAGCTTATCAGGTTTTTCAAAAGAAGCTTTAAAAAGATAAGGTCTGAAAAGATTGAAAATGTAGTTCTTGATTTAAGGCTTAACTCTGGCGGAAGTGTGCTTTCTTGTACCAAACTATCGCAATACTTGGTAGACAAGCCTTTTCATGTTGCCGATACTGTCGCCGCCTTTACCCGTGAATTTCCCTACAAGCAAAACATAAAGCCGTGGTTTGTGTATTGGCTGAGCATGCACTTCTCCGGAAGAAAGTACGACGACGGTCGAATTCATTTTAGATATTTCGAACACCATTATTTTAAGCCGAAGAAGACAAACCATTTTAACGGAGACATTTATCTTTTAACTGGCGGCTATACTTTCTCAGCTGCTACTCTCGTAGCTGACAACCTAAAAGGACAAAAAAACGTAACGATCGTAGGTGAGGAAACAGGGGGTGGCGCGTATGGAAATTCCGCGATGTTTCTAACAACCATCGTGTTGCCAAACACTGGTCTCAGAATTACTTTGCCATTGTATCGAATGGTATTAAATGCTAAACATCCTAAAGATGGTCGTGGGGTTTTACCGGATGTTGAAGTAAACCCTTCGTCAGCTTACATCAAAATGGCAATCGACCCTAAATTGGAAAAAGTAAAAGAACTGATCAAAGAAAGAAAGGCACAAGCGAGGCGCTAAACGCTTTGTAAGTTCAACGCCTCTCTTCTAATCTTTTTATTCTGATTGTTCCTTATCGATATTTATTTCCTCTGGAGAGGGATCTTTTATGTAATTCTCTGCTCTGTTTGCAGCGTCATTGACTGGTAGAGATCTTTCTTGCTCATCTTCCCATTCGCTGCTTTGTTCACTAATGCCTTTTTTAGTATCAACTACTCCCTGTTCAACTTTTTGCCCTACGCTACTTGTATTGCTAGGGTCAACAGGTGCCTGATTTTTAGCAGAGTTATTCGGATTTGTGGCGTTAGGATCTACTCCTCCAATTTCAGTAGCCATAGTTTATATTATTAAGGTTTCAACACTTAGTCATTTATATTTACTAACTCTACCACCTTGCCTTCACCATTAATTAAATCGTCAATTTCGGCTGGTGTTTCGGTAACCTCTAATCCAAATTTTTCGGTAAAAAATAACTCCGTTACTATCTGTCCTTTCTCATTATGTTTCGCATAATAGTATTGTATTTGATTAGCATTTACATGTACCGTAGTACCAGCGAGGTTAAGCTTGATTATTACAGGTTTCATCTTTCTGTTTAGTTTAGAATTTCTTCATAAAATAATCAGGCCACAATCGACAAATTCTTGTTGTGCAGCTTTTATAACAGGTTATTGTTGAAGGAGTTATTTTAAAAAACTTCGAAAAATGTACTTTAATGTTTATACTTTAATTTGTATTTTTTTAAAGTATAGTTCGGATTGTTAATCATAATTCTTTTGTATCCATTTTATTTATCTTTGGAACAACCGGCTATTCTGCTGGTATTTATCATTTTTTTATTTCTATACATTTTGACTTTTAAAGATTTTGGTTTTGACGAAAGATTGCTTGAAGGAATTGAAGCAACAGGTTATGAAACCGCAACACCAGTTCAAGAACAAGTAATTCCACTAATATTACAGGGAAGAGACCTGATAGCGTCGGCACAAACAGGCACAGGTAAAACTGCCGCTTTTCTTCTTCCCATTATTCATAAGATAATCAACGCACCAGAAAGTGAGCATATCAATGCTTTGATTATAGTGCCTACACGAGAACTCGCAGTCCAGATTGCCCAAAACCTGGAAGGCTTATCTTACTTTACTTCTATCAGCTCTCTTGCTGTGTACGGTGGTGGCGATGGAGCGTCGTTTGTACAGGAAAGACAAGCACTTTCTCGAGGTGCCGAAATAGTTATCTGTACACCGGGAAGATTGATAGGTCATTTAAACATGGGCTATGTAAAACTTAAACACCTTCAATACCTGATCCTCGACGAGGCTGATAGAATGTTGGATATGGGATTTAATGATGATATCATGAAAATTATCTCTTTTCTTCCCACTAATCGGCAAACCTTACTTTTTTCTGCTACCATGCCTGGAAAGATCAGGGAACTGGCGAAGAAAATTCTAAAGAACCCAGAGGAGATCAACATATCTATATCGAAGCCACCAGAAAAAATTAAGCAAGAGGCTTTCGTTGTGTACGATGCACAAAAGCCAACACTTATAAAGCATTTATTAAATCTGGAAGAGTACAATAGTGTTCTGATTTTCTGTTCAAAAAAACATACTGTAAAAGACCTTACTCATCAATTAGAAAGAGCTGGGTTTTCGGCTGACGAAATACATTCTGATTTAGAGCAGGGAATGCGTGAGCAGGTTTTAGCATCATTTATAAATAAGCGATTGCGAATTCTTGTGGCTACCGACATTCTATCTCGTGGAATTCATATAGATAACATTGATCTTGTTATTAACTATGATGTTCCCCAAGACGGCGAGGATTATGTGCACCGTATTGGTCGTACCGCACGCGCGGAAACAAATGGAACTGCTTTTACCCTGGTGAATGAGAAGGAACAAAAGAAGTTTGCAGATATAGAAGCCTTAATTGGTAAAACCATAACTAAAGCCCAGGTTCCAGAAAAATTTGGAGAAACTCCTAATTATAATCCAGGTGTTAGTAGACCCAAACATAAAAGAAGGTTTAACGGAAAAAACAAAAGCGCTAATTAAAGCGCTTTTGTTTTTTTAATCTGATAATATATCAACTTGTTCTTACCTTGATCGATTTTCCCTTCGTTTAGCGGCCCATGTAAATCATTAGTATCTGAACATCGCTTGGGTTAACTCCGCTAATTCTACTAGCTTGTCCCAAAGTCCTCGGCCTGATTTTATTGAACTTTTGCCTTGCTTCGTTTGATAGTGAAATAATCCTTTCATAATTAAAAGTATCCGGTATCACTAACTCTTCTAACTGGCTCATTCTTTCTACCAGCTCCTTTTCTTTATTTATATAAGTATCGTACTTAACCTGTATTTCGGCTTGTTCGATCGTGTCTTGGCAAAATTCACTCACCATTGCCGACAACTTTGGCGAAGCCGCAATCATTTCCTTTAATTCAAGGTTTGGACGAAGAAGCAGCTGTGATAATTTTTGTTTTTGAGTAATTGGCGCCGATTTATGCTCTTCCAGGTAACAGTTCATCTCCTCTGGTTCTACTCCATACTCCTTCATTAACCCTTTAAGTTTTTCTACTCCTTCCCTTTTGGCTCTAACCTTTTCCATTCTTTCCTGCGATGCCAGTCCTAACCTATAACTAAGTTCCGTTAACCGTAAATCGGCGTTATCCTGCCTCAACAAAGTTCGGTACTCAGCTCTGCTGGTAAACATTCTATATGGCTCGTCTGTTCCTTTACTAATTAGGTCATCAATAAGAACACCAATATAAGCTTCGCTTCTTTTTAATACAAAGGCTTCCAGATCAAATGCTTTCTGATGCGCATTTATTCCCGCCATTAAACCTTGGCAAGCAGCTTCTTCATACCCTGTTGTTCCATTGATTTGTCCTGCAAAAAATAAATTTTTTATCCTTTTAGTCTCTAACGAATAGGTAAGTTGGGTAGGCGGAAAGAAATCATACTCAATTGCATACCCCGGTCGAAACATTTTACATTTTTCAAATCCCGGAACCATCCTCAACGCGTCAAATTGAACTTGCTCTGGAAGAGAAGTAGAGAAACCATTAACATATATTTCAACCGTATTAAAACCTTCTGGCTCTACAAATAATTGATGGCGGTCTCTATCTGCAAACCTGTTTATTTTATCTTCGATACTGGGGCAATATCTTGGGCCAACTCCCTCTATCCTTCCAGCGTACATAGGACTGCGATCAAAGCCGGTCTTCAGCATGTCGTGCACTTCCTGGTTGGTATAAGTAATGAAGCAGCTTCTTTGTTGCTCTGGTTGTATCTTCTTTACATCCAAATATGAAAAGCCTACTATTTCCTCGTCTCCTTTCTGCTCCTCCATTTTACTATAATCCAAACTGCGACCATCCACCCTTGGTGGCGTTCCTGTTTTCAGCCTGTCGCTTTCAAAACCCAGTTCTACTAATTGCTCTGTAATACCGGTTGATGCCTTTTCCGCCATTCTTCCTCCGCCAAATCTCTTTTCGCCAATATGAATAACACCATTAAGGAAGGTTCCGCTTGTTACAACTACTGATTTGGAAGATATCTCATGGCCAAGACCGGTAATTACACCACAGGCTTTATCATTTTTGATGACAATAGAAGTGACATTATCCTGGAAGAAATCAACGTTAGGAGTGTTCTCCAGCATCTCTCGCCACTTTAAATGAAACAACATTCTGTCACTTTGTGCCCTTGGACTCCACATCGCCGGCCCCTTGCTTCTATTCAGCATTCTAAATTGAATAAGACTAGAATCAGTAACAATCCCGCTATATCCACCAAGAGCATCTATTTCGCGCACGATTTGCCCTTTGGCTATTCCTCCCATCGCGGGATTACAGCTCATTTGAGCAATCGTCTGCATATTCATCGTTACCAAAAGAACTTTGCTACCAAGATTAGCTGCAGCAGCAGCAGCCTCGCATCCTGCATGTCCAGCTCCTACTACAATTACATCGTATTTATCAAACATTTCGTATAATTAATTCTGCAAAGATATATTACCGCTTCTCTACCCGCCTTATTACTTCTGTTCCACGTGAAACATTTTTTAGTCTTGAGTACAAGCAAAATCTTGTACCACCATATACTTATCTTTTGGATAAGTACCGACACCAATACCCATTTCAACGAACGATGAATTTAGAAGAGTTTTTCGGTGTCCCAAATCGGGCACGCCTTCGTCTATGTATAACAATACCAGCATTAAAACAGTGTTCGGCGGACCAAAGCTTATATTCTCCCCAGCACACCTTTTTACACTAATTGACTTCATCCTATTTTCAAAAGTCTCACCAGAAGGAGAAGTATGAGAAGGAAGAGCATGTTTAGAAGCCAAAGAACCGGCTAAAGACTGAGCCGTGTGAGCCAAATTATCATTAGGCTTCACAAAAGGCAAAGACGGAGCTGAATATAAATCTTTCTTTAAACTAGCAGTATAAGAGTTTCTAAAATTAGGGTAAACCTTTAGTATCGGCTCTACTACACTATCCCAAAACTGTCTGGGATTAGTACGACTATAGTTGGTCCAATAGAACCACTCTCTTTGAGTAGAATTTAATGAAGAAAATCGGGACACAAATTCACCTACTCTTACATCTTCAACCGGGAGAGCAGGAAGATCCTTAACCTCTAACGTAGTAGATCCCATATGCTGGGCTTTAACTAGAAACGGAATAAAAAGAAGAAAAAGGAATAAAGGTTTCACGTGAAACATAAGGAAGAAAACTATTTTTGTTCAAATAAACGCAAATAGTAATCCTCTTTCTCCCTCATTATTGTTATTTCACTTTTCTTTTTATCCTTATATCCTACAAGGTGAAGCACGCCGTGAAAGATCACCCGCAGCAACTCTTCTCTATAAGTAGAACCATGAAGCTTCGCATTATCTCTTACTCTATCAATACTAATGTAAACCTCTCCGACAACCTCCTCTCCGTTAGAAAGGTCAAAAGTGATAATGTCTGTATAAAAGTCATGTTGCAAATACGACTTATTTATCTCTAGTAAATATGGGTCCGAGCAGAAAATGTAGTTTATTTCATCAAGCGTCTTACCCTCTGAATTAAAAATGTATCGAATGAACTCCTTTACCTGTTTCTTTCCTTTTACAATATTTGCATTTACATCCGCATAATGAAATCCAACTTTAGCCATAACACTGTTTTACATTCCAAAATTCGTAACTAAAAGCGAAGGATACCAACTACTTTTGATTAAGCGTTAAACTATGAAGAGATTATCGGAGATTAAGATCGGAAAGACAGTTGTTATCCATTCATTTGAGAAGGACGACATTTTCATAAAACTAATGGAAATGGGATGTATACCTGGAGAAAAAGTAAAAGTAGAACAGATTGCCCCCCTAGGAGACCCAATTTCAATATCTGTCGCGGGTTACAACCTAAGCCTAAGAATAAACGAAGCAGAAAAGATATTAGTTGAAGAGATATAAGTAACGAAAAATGAAAATAGGATTGTATTTTGGCTCGTTTAACCCAGTCCACATAGGCCATTTAATAATTGGAAGTTTCGTAGCAAACAATACTGATGTAGACCAAGTTTGGCTTGTTGTCTCTCCTCACAACCCTCTTAAAAAAACCTCTACCCTACTAAACGAATACCACCGACTACATCTAGTGCAACTGGCAATAGAAAAGGATGATCAACTAAAGGCTTCTAACATCGAATTTAAACTTCCTCGCCCCTCCTACACCATTGATACTTTAACCTATCTACAGGAGAAGTATCCGAATTACACCTTTGCGGTTATTATTGGCTCGGATAGTTTCGTTAACATAGAACGATGGAAAAATTACCAATTGCTATTGAAGAACTATTCCATTTATGTATACTTAAGACCAGGCTTTGAAGTGAAGAAAACATCTGAAAACATTCACATACTCGAAGCACCTTTATTAGAAATATCATCTACAAAAATCAGGGAAACCATTAAAGCTGGAAGGTCGATCAGGTACCTAGTACCAGAAAAAGTGCAGGAAGAAATTGAGAGAAATGGATATTATAAGAGTTAACCTAACCTAAAGAAACCAACCGACCAACAGAAAACAAACAACAATTATCGGAGAAGGAATACGAGTAAATTGAAGAGCTAAAAAGGTAATTACCACAGCGATCAAGTTCACCCACTCGTATCTATGAGGTATCGACATAAACAATAGAATAGTTGCTGCAATCATAATACCAACAACTACGGCATTTATACCTTCCATAGCCCTAAAGACAACTACATGTTTCTTTAGGTTATTCCACACGGGGTAGAAGAAAAGTACCAAAAGCAAACTAGGTAGGAATATTCCAACCGCACCAATTATACATCCAAGTAGCTGAATTGCCGGACCGAAATCTTTTAAAACCATTCCACCAACGAAAGAAGCAATCGAAAATATAGGACCAGGAAAAGCTTGCACCATTCCTGCACCAGTCAAAAAATCTGAAGAAGACATATAAGGAGTCTTAGCCCTGATAACATATTGTTCAAACATCATCGTTATCAAAACACTACCTCCTCCAAATACAATGCTTCCAAACCGATAAAAATTCTCAAAAAGACTAATAGGTTTTCGAAAAGGTAAATTATGTAGCCGCGCGTACTCACTCAGCAAACCAGCTATTAGAAATATAATAGCAAAAACCCAAAGGTTACGCCAGTTTACCGGTTTACTCTTTTCCTTAAAATCTGGAATTCGCTTATCACTGAAGTTACTAACAATACTACCGGATATAATTAGAAACGGAAACACCCACGGAGACTTTATAAAGTAAGTAATCAAGGTAGCGCCCGCCATAATACAAAAAGTAGCGAGGTGTTTTATAGAGATGTTATAGGTCCTGAAAGCAGAATAGGCTAAAAAACCTACTGCCATCGGTTGCACAAATCTGAATATATCTCTTACATTGGTATGACCAAGATAGGAAAGTAAAAAACTAAGAAAACCCATCAAAATACAGGCAGGGGTCATCCAAATAGCCAACGTAATAATTGCAAGAATTACTCCTCCCCTTTTGTAGCCAATTAAAGTAAGTAACTGGGTACTACTGGCACCAGGCAATAGTTGCACGAAAGCATTAATCTCCAACAACTCTTCCTCTGATATGTAACGCTGCTTTTGTACAAATAGCTTGTGCATTCTAACAAAATGCATTTGTGGACCACCAAATGCAGTAATGCTATGATGAAATACTGTCTTAAGAAAAGGTATATGGCGTATTAAATACAACGATTATAGCAGAGCCTAATGAAGTGAACAGAAGTAAATTTATTTTTTCAATCCTATTTCCCTAAGTCTTTCATCTAAATATTCTCCAGCAGTAATGTCATCATAATGTTTCGGATGCAGTTGGTCTATACAACTGTCTAGACAAGCCAGGCTCATATTACTTTTAGGATGTAAGAAAAACGGCATAGAAAACCGGGAAGTATGCCAATGCTCCCGCTTAGGATTCACTACACGGTGAGTAGTACTTTTAAGCTTGTTATTGGTAACACGTTGCAGCATGTCGCCCACGTTTACAACAATTTGCTCTGGTAAAGACGTTACAGCAACCCATTCATTTTGCTTAGTCAAAATTTCAAGACCGTCTGCACTCGCGCCAACCAACAAAGTGATAAGGTTAATGTCTTCATGTTGTTCTGCACGAATAGCACTCTTAGGCTCAACGGTTATAGGTGGATAATGAATACAACGAAGAATACTATTACCATTATGAACCCAGTTATCAAAGTAATGTTCATCTAAGCCCAAGTATAGAGCTATAGCTTGCAACATAGAGGTACCACTCTTTTGAAAATTCTTATATGCCTGGTAAAGTGTCTCATTAAAATTAGGTACTTCATCGACTTTTACATTGTCAGGATACTCTGATTTCACCGGGTCATTGTCTTCTACATTCTGACCATATTGAAAAAACTCTTTAAGGTCTGGAGCCTCACTACCTTTAGCATGTTCCCGCCCAAAGCTTGTATATCCCCTTTGACCAGCTAACTGTGGTATTTCATATTTCAATTTCTGCTGAAGCGGAAGTGAAAAAAATTGTTGCACATACTCGTAAATATGTTCTATCAACTTATCGGGAACACCATGATTTTTAACGGCAACAAAACCCACTTCTTCGTACGCTCTTCCTAACTCTTGAACGAAAGCAGCCTTTGATGCAGCATCGCCATTTATAAAATCAGCCAGATCTACAACAGGAATTGACATAGAAAAGATTTATTTCTTAAATAAAAAATACCGAATAGAAAAATTACAAAACTTATTTAGTTCAAATGCAGTAGTGGAGAAAAATACAATATGAAAAG
>Ga0181466_1000156_pt1 | contig 23296 bp, 17 predicted proteins | sample InSIn4gowninarea_FD_119078 | JGI IMG/M metagenome (GOLD analysis project Ga0181466, IMG submission 119078) | Clean room microbial communities from NASA Spacecraft Assembly Facility at Jet Propulsion Laboratory, Pasadena, California, USA -... ... | reverse complement strand
CCGCCGGGCTGGGTTAAGGCTTCTTTGTAAGCCGTGCCAATTTCTTCGGTTAAACCGGCCGTATTGCCCCGCGGCCGGAAGGCGCCCATGAAGGTGGTAAAGCCGCCCAGGTAATCCGTGTCTTGTTGCTGTAAATTCCGGTAATTGGCAATAATCGGTTCGGTTGGGTTACGGCCGTAGTAATAATAATCTTCAAAGCCAGCCAAGTCGGCGTTAACGTTGGCCCGGTAATTATGAAAAGCCACGTACTTACCCATCAACCCGTTATCGTTCCCTAAACCGTTCGGGAACCGGTTAGAGGTGGAGTTTAAAAGAATCAGGTTGGTATTTAAAGCCGAGGCATTTACAAAAATAATCCGGGCAAAGTAATCCGTAATGGCTTTGGTTTGGGTATCAATGATGCGAACGCCCGTAGCTTTGTTTTTCTGCTCGTCGTAAATAATAGAATGCACCACCGAAAAAGGCCGCACGGTTAAGTTACCGGTGCGGGCCGCCCAGGGCAAGGTAGCCGAAACCGAACTGAAATACGCGCCGTACGGACACCCCCGCATGCACAAATTGCGCGCCTGGCATTTGCCCCGGCCCAGTTTTAAATGCGTGTCGGTGGGTTGGGTAATATGCGCCCAACGGGCTTGTACCAGATGCCGGTCCGGGAAATAATCCTTTATTTTTTTCTGAACGTGCGCTTCCACGCAGTTTAGATCAAAAGGTGGTAAAAATTCTCCATCCGGCATGGCTTCGATGCCGTCCCGATGCCCGCAGACGCCGGCAAATTTTTCGACGGGCGAATACCAGGGAGCCACGTCGGCGTAGCGGATGGGCCAGTCCAGGCCGTAGCCGTAACGAGCCGGGGCGGTAAATTCAAAATTACTCCAGCGTTGGCAAGCGCGGCCCCAGGTTAAAGATTTGCCGCCTACCTGGTAACCCCGAATCCAATCAAAAGGCTTTTCCTGCACGTACGGATGATCTTTGTCCTGAATAAAAAAATGCGCGGTATCTTCCCCAAAACCAGCTGCTTTGCTAATAATGGGGTTCTCTTTTAAAAATTGCCGGGTCATGCCACCCCGGTGCGGAAACTCCCACAAATCTTTATGGGCGGTTGGGTAATCTTTGTTGTGTTCTACGTTGCGGCCCCGTTCCAGTACCAGCGTTTTTAAACCTTTATCGCACAACTCCTTGGCTGCCCAACCCCCACTAATGCCCGAACCGATTACGATCGCATCGTAGGTATTCGGGGCTTTACCTTTGGTATTTATGAAGGGTGCTTCAACTGCCATGCTTCGTGAATTTGCTTTGTAAGCTTTTGGACGCACAGATAAAACTGCTGGAACAGTTTTATTTTAGTACTCCCTAACCGGTTTGTACCTAGTAATGTAAGGCATTTTCGACAATTATACCCGGGCAAGCAAGAAATAATTTTGAATAAGTAATCGGAGAGAATTAGCATCAACCAAAAGGCTTTCCGGAAATTGTTATTCTACAGTTTACGGCAGTAAGTTTAAAGTAAGAGGAGTAGGTTATAAAGTAACTTAAAGATAAAGAAAAAGGCTACGTCTTGTCATGGGCCGTTAGCGGCCGCGCGGAATGGCAGTCCCTTGCTCATTTCTGTTTCGCAGAGTTTGAATAGTTCAGGAGGTCCCCAGAGCCTGGATGCAGGATTGACAGATTTAGAAACAGCTTATCCGATTGATGTTTCACGATTATGTTTCACCTTACCTCTTCGCACCAATAAATTGATCTTTCTAAAAAGGGTTTAGAGGTAACTTTTCCTCAAAAAAAAAAGACTATCCGGTGAAAAGGTAGGCTAACGAGGGGGTTGGTTAGGAGCAGTTACTGGGGCAATTGCCCGCGGTTAGTCTCTGTCTTATGGAAGCAACCAGTTCTTACTACCTGCGGCTTTTATTCTATTTAAGTTAAATGCTGTTTTTCTATTCCGGAAAACTTTTCGAAGATGTAACACCTCATAAAAATTTAGAAGAGGAAAATACCACATCGTAAAACTATAACTTTTTAACATTTAGAAATTTCCTAATGTTCTCCGTAAATGCTGTTGTTCTAGACTATAAACCTGGACTAAAACCAGCGAAATTACATGAAAATTTTATTTTCAGCCTTTTACGGAAAAAATTGAGTTAACTATGGTTGGTAATATGCGCTGCTTGTATTATCTAATTGTTAATTTGGGCGGGCTAAAAAATAATAAATTTCCGATACTATCCCAAACATAAACATATCGTTTCCGTATGTGCTTTTACTAACTTATTTTTTAAGGTGCGTTAGATAAAACATATTCATAACAAAATAGTAAAATGGAGAGAACCCTGAACAATGACTGGCAGCATGAATCGGAAAAAACGGTTCATACCATACCGGTAATTGAAGAAAGTATAAAGGTTGACAAAAGAATAGTGGAAACCGGCAGGGTTCGGGTGGTGAAAACAGTGCACGAAGAAGAAGCTTTGGTAGAGGCCGCTCTCCTGCAAGAAGAAGTTCAGATAGAACGGGTTCCGGTTAACCAATACGTTGAAACAGCACCGGCGGTTCGTTACGAAGGCGACGTGATGATTATTCCGGTTATTCAGGAAGTAGTAGTCATTGAAAAGCGTCTGATGCTGGTTGAAGAAATCCGCATCAACAAACAACAAACAGAATCTAAAGTTACGGAAACGGTAACGCTCCGGAAAGAAGAAATAAATATTGAAAGAACTAAAACGGAAATAAATCCAAACGAGTTAGTATAAAGATTTTAATTTTTAATTCTAATACCTTAACCTTAAACTAATAAAACTATGTCACAAACAGTAATAGGAATATTCGATAACACCACCGAAGCCCAACAAGCTTTGCAACAGTTAATCAGCGCTGGTATTTCTCAAGATAGAATTGATATTTCAACACCGGGTACTTCCGGTTCCACTACCAGTGATTATAACACTAGCAGCAGCACTAGCGGCAGCTATAATAATAACGATGATGACGACAGCGTAGGTAAATTCTTCCGGAATTTATTTGGTTCTGACGACGATGATAATTATAGAACATACAGCGAAGTAGGCCGTCGCGGTTCTATTATTACGGTTCACGCCAATTCTGCGCAAGAAGCCCAAAGTGCCGCCCGTATATTAGATGAATACGGCGCCGTTGATGTGGATGAGCGTGCTACCCAGTACCGCAGCCAAGCTACTACCGATACTGCTACTTCCGGAACTATTCCGATTATCGAAGAAGAATTGCAAGTTGGCAAACGCGTAGTAGAAACTGGCGGTGCTCGTATCAGAAGCCGTATTATTGAGCGCCCAGTAGAAGAAAGTGTGCGTTTACGCGTTGAACACGTGCGGGTAGAACGTAATCCGGTAAACCGTCCGGCTACAGCAGCCGATTTGGCTAATTTCCGCGAAGGTGAAATTGAACTGAGAGAACAAGCTGAAGTGCCCGTAGTAGGTAAAGAAGCCCGGGTAGTAGAAGAAGTGCGATTAGGTAAAGAGGTAGAAGAGCGTCAGGAAACCATTCACGACACTGTTCGCCGGACCGATGTAGAAGTGGAAGATTTAAGTACCGATATTAATCGTACGACCACTAACACTACCCGTACCACCGATTTAGACCTGGACAGAAATCCAAACTTATAATTCGTAAATTAACATAGTAAAAAAGCAGCTATCCTAGGGTAGCTGCTTTTTTTATTTGTAGCCGAGTAATTTTTAAATATACTTCAACGCTTGCCTTGTAAACTAATATTTGCTCTACCGCAAAATGTACAATTTACCGTAGCCTTTTTTAAAAGCCTTATCCGCGGCGGTGTTGCGGTGGGTAAATAAATCCGAATCCATTACTACCCGGTACAAATACACCCCGTTGGCCAGTTTATCGCCAAATTCATCGGTGCCATCCCACGCGTACTCGCTGGTGTTATTGCCTATTTTAATCGGGCCTAGTTCTTCTTTGGTTATTTCCCGGATTACCTTACCCGTTACTGTTAAAATTTGCACCTTTAAATTCTGCGGCACTTGCGCTCCCGTAACCGTAAACACGAACCTGGTTTTGCTGGATAAAGGATTCGGGTAAGGATAAAAGTTGGTAATGGTTGATTCGTTGATGACATTAAAACTTATTTCGTAAGGTTCAAAACCGGCTTGGTTGTTACTAACATCCCGGGCCTGCACCCGCAATTTATAAATGCCGTTTTCCAGATTCTCCGGATGATATTCCACCCGAAAATCATTCTTTTTATCGGCCGGAAAAACTTTCACGTTCCCGCCGGTTAAATTTACTTGCTCGTAATTGGTTTTATTGGGTCGTAATAAAAGCATTTCCAGGCCTTCCGTATCTTTCAGAAACGAGTACTTGTCTTCATCTTTCACCGAAACGGTAATTTGCGGATTCGGCGAAACAATGTCTCCGTCCAGAATATGTTGCCCATCGAAAGCAACGTCTAATAAAGGCGGCGTATTGGGGTTTACGGTAAAAGGTACTTCAAATACGTTGTTGGTGTAAACCAATTCGGGCTGCAAATAAGGGTTTACGAATAAACGCAAGGTATACTTACCACTTAAATTTCGGGTGGCAAACGTAAAAGGAATAGTAACTACCTCGTTTTTAGCCAAAGGTTTTACCTTAACATCTTGAGTAAATCCGTTGGCACCGATTAAAGTTAGGCGGGCCACCAACGAATCCGGAAAATTATATTTAGAAATATTCTGAAATACAAAACTGGTACTAATACTACCAGCTGCCGCCTGCGCGCCTAAATTTTTGTACTTATCGGAACCCAAGGTATCCGCCCGCACTACTCCTTCCGGCGCGCCTTGGTATAATACCAGCCATTGATTTAACTGAGGAGCCGAGCGGTCCAGGGTATCGGATACGGCTAATTGCAAACGAAGGTACGGGTACCGGCTGGCGGGTAATTTAGTTAAATCCAGTTCCTGTACCGGCAGGTTGTTGTATACCAGCGTATCTTTGTTGCGTTGCTCGTTAAAAGCCCGCACGGTTAATCTAAACCGGTCGTTGCCGGCAGCGTTCTTTTTAACCGTATAATTAATTTTTTTCCATTCGGTAGCCGGTCCCACAAAGGTAGAGGTTATGTCGCCGTATACGCCGCGGGATTGAATAGCCGCGGCTAAGTCTACGTTTTGCAAAGCCGCCTCGGCGGGATTGCTGCGCAGGTAAGTAACTTCTTGCGCCTGGCCTGCCGTACTGCCTTTGCGGCCCACTAAGGCAAATGGATAACCCGTTTGCAGACTATCAATTAAGCGCGAACCTACCTGGTGAAAAGCTTTTTTTAAAGCCGGCGAAAAATTGGAGAAAGCAACGTTATTTACCGAGATTAGCGATACGTAGTAACCAGCCGGTATTGCTTCCAGGAACCGACGCAGGCTTTCCTGGTTAGAAGCAGCGTTAATATTTACAAAATGATACATGGTTTTGGGTGAATTGCCGCAAAGCGCTGCTCCCAGATTACCCGGCATCAGGTGTTGTTCCAGGGATTTATCGTTAAATACTACGGCCAGTATATTCGGTTGGGTCAGGCCGCAGCTTCCGTCGAACCGGATCCGGTCATCGATAAATATACCGTTGGGCGGAAAACCGCTGGTCATTTTACCACCGCTGGCTTTTAAATTCAATTTGCGGGAATTTGGCGTAAACTCCCATTTTTGAGTAGCGGGATCCGGAGCAATGCCGGTATTTACGGCGCGGCTAAACTGCGCCGGTTGGCTCTGCGACCATCCATCCGGACTGCCCGGAATATACCGGAAAGAGCTGGTTCCCCAGGTTACAGAATCCTGGCCGGGCGCAAGCTCACTCGTCCGGAAACGCCAGTAATAAACCACACTATCTTGGGGAGCCTGGTTAGGAGGTAAGGTAACTTTCCAGATGGGCAAGGCCCCGGCCCCGGTAACAGTAAAAGATTGTTTGCGGGTAGAGTTAAAATCCGGGGAAGAATCCAGTTCAAAATAATAATCCTGCGGTTTGGTTGGCTCCTCCAGCGATTGGCCCACTAGCTTTACCGTACTTTCCTGCACAATGGCGTATTCCGGCGGGTAAAGCGCCTGCGCGGAATTAGCCGGGAAATAATGCTCGAAAGTGTACGTGTTATTGGTTTCATCCATTTCACTGATTTTATTTAAATGATCCAATACAATGGTAAATTGATTTACCCCCGCAAAATGGCCGTTGACGTCTTTAAATTTAAAAAATAAGGTATCCTGGTTATACACCGGCGGAAAAAGAACCGAATCAAGCACCGTAGCGTTGTTGCGGGTAATGGAAACGTAAAAAGAATCGGCCACCGCTTTGCCTAAATTCTTAACCGGAATAGCAATGTTAAAGGAATCGGCAGCGGCGGTAAGCCGCTCGTTGTTGTAAGCTCGAATAAAGGGTCCGTTTGCCGGCACCACGTAATCGGGTTTGGGCGGCGCGAAAAACCGCAAAGCCGGATCGCCCTGCAAAAAAAACTGCATGGCCTGCGCCGTAGCATTAGGGCTTTGCGCAATACTCAAAAATCGTTTAATTACTTCCTGCTGAATAACGCCCACCGGTTTACCGTAATAAGCCGAGTCGGTAAAAGCTACTTCGTAAAACTTTTCGGAGTAAATCTGTAATAAGTTGGCGTAACCCGTACCGGTGCTGGCCAGGTACAACACAATTCCTTTTTTAGGAGCTAATAACCAGTTTACGCCAAAAGTATTATCCAGAAACGGATTACCGGTGGCGCAGCCATTCATAATCATAATCGGGTATTTACCGGTATTGTTGTAGCCATTAACCGGGTCAGTTACCAAACCAATGTCCAGATCATTACTGGTGGGCGACGAATGGCCGAAAAAAGTTATCAATCCCACGCCCGCATTTATTTCGGGAGCCACGTTTAATCGCTCTACCCCGGCAGTACTGTTTAACCGGTAAATACTTTTCACTTTCCCCCCCAAAAGTGTTTTCGCAACAATGTTTTCCCAGCGGGTTAAAGCGCTCCGGATATAAGATTTAAGTTGTTCGGTATCGCCGCCGCCTAAATGCAAGATATTTTTGCGCCACTCCAGGTTATTGGGTAAGGCTTCGTGTTCTTTTACCTTATCAAAATAGCCGGCCAGTTCCTCGGAGGTTTGCGCTGCCACCCGGCCCGTGGCTACTTTCGGAAAATAATCTTCTTTCTCCCAGTCAGAAGTCATAAATATATCGGATGCCGGATAGCCCGTCGGAATCATATCCCGTTGAATGGCTACCGGTGAGGGAGCGGTCCGGGAGCGGCCAAAATTTTCGTAATCGGCCAGTAGCGCTTGCCCCAGCAACAACAAATACTCCGGTTTACCTCGCGCGAGTAAATAATTCACCAGGTGCTTCACTGCCAACGCCGACTTTTCCCCGTAGTGAAACTGGTCGTACACTTGTTGAATTTCTAAAGATAAAGTATCGTGCTGGCCGCCGTTTTGAGAAGCCCGGTACTCGGCATAGGCTTTTACCGGATTGGGATAAGCCACCGATGGTTTTCTTAACCGGCGATGGTACAGGATCACAAAGTCAGCTTGATTGTTATTTAAATTACGGAACGTGGTTCTTACGGGAGCCACCGGCCGGTAGATATTTGCGGTATTTACTATATAAAATTTTTGCTGTTGGGTATTCGGAGCCGGGCTCACAAAAGCCGCCGTGGTTGCCTGATTATCCACCGCCATTTTAGCAACCGTATACGGGTCGGTGATTTCGTAACTTAGTAAAGTTTGATTGCTGTTTTTTTGAAAAACAAAGTACGAAGAGCTACTTTTAGTCGTATCGGTGGGTATAAAAGTTAAGTTGGCGTTAGTAAATAAGTTTTTACGCGCGTAGTGCACCCGCAAATACCGGATCCGGACAATGTCGGCCACGCCTTTGGGATTAACGGTAAACCGAAGTTGTAATTTACCAGCCGGAGAGATGTCATCTGGTTGCAAGGTGTACAGTTTTTTAATTTTTTCGGCCGGACCAAACACAATATCCCGTTCTAACTCCCGCACCGATCCACTAGGCGCTATTACCGCAATAGTAACATTATGCGGATCTCGTAGCACACCTTCCAGCAGAAGCTCTACTACTGGTGGCGGGCCACTTGCTTCCACATTGAAGATAGAATCAACCTCAAAATTTTTTATAGGGGCTCTAAAACCGCTACCAATGGTTCCGAACCAAGTATCTCCGTAACCCTCGCTCGCATCTCCCCACGACATCCGGCTTTCGCCGTAGAAAGCGCCGCCCTGGTACTCCTGAACATACAATTTTAACCGTTCGGCCCGATGCCACGGCTCCGGGTTTAAATCTGTAGTTGGTAAGTTTAAGTTTTGCATCCGTTTACCCGCGGTGGGCGCTACCGTTAAAAAGTAAGCGGCCGTATCGGTGTACAAACTAAAGTAAGGGTTCGAATGGTACTGCGGTTTTTTGTAAATCTCGCGGTCCAGTTTCCCGTCGTTACGTTCCCCGTAAAATTCCAGGTAATCGCCGGGGTCTAAGGTACCATCGCCTTCGCCCGCCACGTACACCGCCACTTCGCGCCCTCGGCGCCACAATTGCAGGTTTTGCGGATTAACGGATCCTAAACCCGCATTACTTAAATAGGCCTGATCTAAGCGATAGATCCCCGTTTTGGTAATTTTTATTTTATAGTAGGTTTGAGAATAGTTAATCCACTCGTTGCCGTGCAGCACTTGCCCCTGCGCCGATAAAACCAGCAACAAACCTAATACCGCGGTAAACCACCAATTTTTAAAAAAAGTAAAAGTAATCATGTGGTAAGGTCTGCTTTTAATCAAATGCATATCCCAACGAAACTATTATAGAAGAAACCTCCGCGTTATCGGCAATTTTCGATAAAGCCAGGTCCAGGTTTAAACCATTAGTAGCGATACCGACGCCAAAATTGGGCTGAAACTGCCAGGTATCTTGGTTATTAAAGCTTTTTATTTGCTGTAAATTGTTCATCCCGGCCCGGAGAAATACCAGGCGGTTGTAATTTAACTCGAATGCCACCTTTGGATCTACCGAGAAAACTTTGCTTTTAATCAAAACATTCCGCTGGCCGTCAAAAGTAACGTCCAGATCGGCAGCTACCAGCAAGTTAAATTTTTTCGGTAAAGCTACCGTGCGGGCCACCCCCATAATAAGCCGGGGCAAGGTAATCTCAATGGTATTCTTTGGCAATGTGGCGGTAGAATCCACGAGCAACTGCGCGTGTCTTACTTCCTCGGGGTTGTGACTCCAGGCATTAAAAGTAGTAGTAATATCCCGGGCCATTACGCCAAACTGCCATTCTTGGTGCTGCAACTGCGCGCCGGCGTCTAAACCAAAGCCCCAAGCGTTGGCGAAGGCTCCCACGTTACGGTAAATAATTTTGGCGTTAGCGCCTAATTGCAAACCTTTAATTAAATTGCTTTTACGGGCGTAAGAAATTAAAAAAGCGTAATCAGCCACCGAAAAAAACTGAATACTATCGTACTGGTAATAGCCGTATTCGTGATTTTTCAGGCGGCGGGTATCGGCAATATCATCCACCCCGGAGCGGGTAACGGAAAACCCCAGGGCACTGCTGGAATCCAGGGGTAAAGCAAAAGCGGCAAAGTCGTTTTTAACGATACCGGCAAATAACTCCGAGTGCATTAAGCTCACGTTGTATTTATCCGGTAACCGCAGCAAGCCGGCGGGGTTCCAATAACCGGCGGTAGCATCGTTGGCGAAACTAACTTGCACGTTGCCCATCCCCAAAGCCCGGCCGCCTACCCCAATATGTAAGAACTCGTTGCTGTATTTAGGCGCCGAAATCTGGCTCCAGACGGTGGTGGGCAATAAAATTAAAAGAAGCAGATAAAGTAGTATAAAGCTTTTATGCATAGTAAAACTTACTCCTAAACTTTAACACAGTAGCATTTACCAAATCAAAACTAAAACTTGTTAAAGTACAACCATAAGGCAGTATTTAAGCAAGCTAATAATTTTATTCTTTTATTTTTTATAGTTTAACCGGATAAATTTTTCAGGTTAATGCCCTGCTACCTTTAAATAAATTAAAAAACCCGTAACCAAAAATAATTTTATCAAGTACCTTGTTTTACATAGTACCTTATATTATATTTGTACCGAACATTAAACCTAAACCATCATGAAAGTAGAAAACACACAAGTGCAGATGCGAAAGGGAATTCTGGAGTTCTGCATTTTGGAAATTATCTCTCGTGGTGAAGTCTACGCGTCGGACATGCTCGATGAGCTAACCGCTGCTAAAATGATTGTGGTAGAGGGCACGCTTTACCCGCTGCTTACCCGCCTCAAAAATGCCGGACTTCTCGACTACTCCTGGGTGGAGTCCACGGCCGGACCACCCCGGAAGTATTATACCTTAACCACTACCGGCAAAGATTTTTTGGAGCAGTTGCGCCAAACCTGGCTGGAAGTAGTTGCCTCTATCGAATTCATAACGAAGCATAAAAAATAAGCATCATGAAAAAGAATATAAGTATCAACCTGCAAGGCCTTATCTTCCACATCGAAGAAGATGGTTACGAGCAACTGCGGCAATACTTAGCCGCGATAAAGACGTACTTTTCTAATTATGCGGGTCACGAGGAAATTGTTGCGGATATTGAAGGCAGAATAGCAGAAGTATTTTCGGGCAAGTTAAACCCGGGTAAACAAGTAATTACTCAGGAAGATGTACAAGCCTTAATTACCCAAATGGGGAGCGTACAAGACTTTGCCAGCATCGAAGAAGAAGAAGATTTAAACCAACCTTACAGTTCTGCGCAACAAACAACCGGCGCTTACCACCAAACGCATACGCACACCAACACGCATACCCAAACCGACAGCTCTAGCTCTCAAAGCCAATCTTCCGCCAGCACGGGTCCGAAGCGCTTATACCGCGACGTAAACCGGAAAGTTATCAGCGGAGTGTCCGCAGGGATTGGTAATTACCTGGGAATTGATGCTATCTGGATTCGCCTGGTGTTTGTGTTCTTTTTCTTACTGGGGGTATTTACCGCCGGGATTTCGGCGGGGTTTGTGGGCTTTATTTACGTACTCTGCTGGCTTGCCTTACCTAAAAGCTACACGCTGGCCGAAATAAACGCGAAAAAACTTTTTCGCGACTCCCTGGATAAAAAGTTAGGCGGGGTTTGCAGCGGCTTATCCTTGTATTTCGGGATGGATGTCGGCGTGGTACGCTTGCTGTTTTTGCTCTCCGTTTTGTTCGGTGGTTTAGGTATTCCCATTTATATCGTGTTGTGGCTGGTAGTTCCGCTAGCCACCACCATTACCGACCGGGTGCAAATGCAAGGCAATCCCATTACTTTATCCGGCATTGAAGAATCGCTGAAAAACAATTTGCGCATGAGCGATGAAAACGGCCAGGAAAGTAGTTTAGCGCGGGTTCTTTTATTTCCGGTCCGTTTGGTAGCGCAGGTGTTAGAAGTAGTGGCCAAAGCTTTAAAGCCCTTGGTTAGTTTTCTGGGATCAGCTATTCGCATATTTGCCGGCATTATTCTGCTGCTTATATCCCTGAGCTTTATTTTTGCCTTGTTTGTAGGTTTAGGAGCGGGTTCCGGCTTAATCAATGATCAATACTTTCTCGGCGACTTTGACGGACCCATGCAATTATTTGCCCGCGATTTTCCGGGATACGGCATGGTGGGCGGCTTTTTAGCCGGCCTGATTCCCAGCTTGTTTTTATTAATGATTGCGGTGGGTTTATTAACCAAACGTTTTTACTTAAAACCCTTGGTTGGTTGGTCTTTATTTGCGGTGTGGGTAGTCAGTTTATTTACCATGGGCAGCGCGATCTTCGTGTTTCGGCAAAACTTTAACGAACGCGGGGAATATATTACCGAAAAAATTTACCCCGTGGAGAATTTACCTACCGTGCAGTTAAATGCGCGTAATGCCAGTACGCCGGCCCAGCGCTGGATAAACGAAGTTGAATTTAATAGTGTGAATAACCCGAATATCCGGGTGGTGCAGGAATTCCGGGCCAAAGGCCGCACTGAAGACCAAGCCATCCAAAATGCTAAAATGCTGGACTACCGGATTCAACAACGTGACTCTACTTTAATTTTCGACCGGCAAGCCCGCATCAACTCCGGTGGCGCTTTCCGCGACCAAGAGTTAAGTTTAAAAATTTACTTACCGCAGAACAAAAAATTTCGTCTGAACCAAGAATTTGTGTACCTGGCCTCTAATTACTTTGACAAAGACTATGATTTCGAAAAAATTAATTTAAGAAAAAGTGTCTGGGAATTTCGCGATGATAAATTTACCTGTGCTACCTGCCCGGAAAAAGTAGAAGAACCTCAGGACGAAGAAACCGGCGAAATGAATGACGTAGATATTGCCGACATTGATATCAAGGTGCTGGACGGCGACTTAATCCGAGCCTGGGATGATTACGGATCGGAAGAAAAAACCTTTAACTTTACGGAGTTTGAAAATGTGGAAGTAGGCGGCGCTTACCACGTGCGCCTTACCAAAGGTGATAATTACCAAGTGCGGGCCCGCGGCGACGAAGAAGGAATTAAAAACCTGAAAGCCACTAAGAACGGCAGTACGGTTGAATTTAGATCCGATGAAAACTTCTGGGACTTCACGAAAAACAACCGCGAAACGGTGCTGATTGAAGTTACCATGCCGCACTTAAAAAACGTGGATTTATCCGGCGCCGTTAAGTCAGATATCTCGGGTTTTGAAGAAGATAAATGCGAAATAAGCCAATCGGGCGCGGTACAAACCAACATTGGCCTGAATGCTTCCCGGTTAACCTTAGATTTATCCGGAGCCGCTAAAACCACCATTGCCGGGCGCACCGATGAATTGCAATTAACGGCTTCCGGCGCTTGCAACGTGCAAGCCGGCAACCTCCGGGCCAAAGTAGCGGACGTTAATTTATCCGGTGCTTCTAAAGCCAACATTTTTGTAACGGAAAAATTAACCGCCGATGCCTCCGGGGTTAGCAATATAAAATACCGCGGTAACCCAACTAATGTAACCACCGATGTTTCAGGAGCTTCTAAGGTACAGAGATAAGACGTAGTGAAATAGTGGTAGCTACCACGGTAGTAATAAACTTAAAATCAGCTTGTTTCCAAAGTTTTAAAGTAGAAGAGGCAAGCTGATTTTTAAAGATCTACAAGGCATATCAAGTACTCCGCTAAAATTAGTTTAGAGCATAATTTCTGGCAAATCATGGATTATCTTTATCTTACCCGTGAGTAACAAACAACTACTTTTATTTTATTAGGCTTTACTATATGAAAGTTATTTCGTTCCGTAAAAAACTTGGTAATGTTTATCTGGTAATAATGGTAAATCTGTATTAAAATACTGATTGCAAATGACCCGAAAAGTATTAACCGGGCTAATGGAAGGGTAAAGGTTCTGATAGTTTTTGTCCGGAAAATAATAAGCATTTAAGATTGTTTGTGATTCCTCTAAACCTTTAAAGTGAGAGCCATGATCACCTTGAATCACGATGATAGGCGGATTGCCGGATTCTGCTAATATTAATTTTATAATGGTTTGCAGTTGCTTATTAAAGTAAGCAATTTGGTGCGGGTACAGCTTTGGATTATCGTTCAGGTTCTTATCTATCAGCTTTTTGCCGGATGGAGTAAATACAAACGGCGGATGCGTAACTAAACTATGAATAAAAAATAACTTTGGCTGCGAGGAACGTAATACCTTTCGATGCTTCAAGATGAACTCTAAAGAATGCGTATTGTACAAATAAAATTTATTAATATCCTGTAACCTTTTAAGTTGCGTGTGGCTACTTTTAGATTTTATATAACTTGAAAGTGGGGCTAAAATGGTATAATCAATAAAAGTCCGGAACCCTGGATTTAAATTGATCGTAAAGTCTTCATTTTTTTTGTTATTGAAATCATAAATATTCCAGCTATAAATAGCATAACCCTGTTCTTTTAAATATCGGACAAGTTGATTTTGATTTATAAATGCGCACATTTTAAGCAAATCTTTTAAGGTAAATTTCGCCTTATTATCTATGCCTAAATAAGAACTGTTAAGCGAAGAAGTTATGGAAGGAATAGTAATATTATAATTTGCTTTAGCCTTATCGGCAATATAAAATCCGTTCTGCTTTAAAAACTGACAGAACTGTATATTATCGAACTCAAAATACTTTTTTAAACTTTCATTGCTGGTATAACTATCCGCAATAAAATAATAAATATCGGGTTGCTTGGCAGTTAACGGAACGGTTGCAATTACCGGTTGAGGCGTAACATTCTCTAACGACACGTACTTTTTATGTTTTAATGCTATTCCTAATTGTACTATTTCGTTCATCAAAAAAAATGCAACAAGTAGGGTTAAGTATCCGGCTACATGTTTTAACCCTGCTAATTGCTTACTTAAAAGCCCAATTACGAGTATATTAATGATTACGATAAACAGAGTAGGTACTAAATCGAAGTAATTATCCGCAAATTGATTCAGCTCCGTTCTTGGGTAAATGACATTAATAAATTGAACTAAATTTTTGTAAAACAAAAAGTTAATAACGATTAGGGAAGTAAATAAGGAGGCTTTATACTTATCTTTTATAAATAGGCGGAGCAAATAATAGACGCCTAATGTTATAACAGCAACAACTGAGGCGTACCAACTCCACCTGAAATAAGGAATATCAATATCGTAAAGGGGCCCTTGCCGGAACAGCGAAAATAAAAACAGTAAAATCAATAGATACGTATGACTTAAATAGAATAAGCCGGTTTTAAGCTGTTTCTTCATTTACATTTTTAGCCAACAAGTAAATTACACGCTCCGAATCTGTGATTAGGTACTTACCTTTAATGGTAAAATACTCTTGAAAAGCAGTTTCAAAGCCCATTTCGGTATACTGCTCGAAAATATCCGGGCGGGTGGCTAATAATCTTTTAACCTGCGAATCGCTTTTAGGAACAAACTCAATGATAACATAGCGGCCCAGCAAGCTTAAATAGCTGGCTACTTTAATTAAAGGTATATTCGCGCCAATCACTAAATGATGAATAAGCGCCAAGCCCATAACTAACCCGGCAGGACCTCTTTCCGTTAAGCTCATCCGCTCGGTATTGGCCCATCCCAAACCCCCGGTAGGATTAGTTATATCTAAAATCAGCGGTAACAAATACTTCTCCCCGTTTTCTTTTATCTGGCAGTAATTGTAATTAACCGCAAACGGATCCATATCAAAACAAATGGTGGGTATACCTTGCTGACTAGCTATCCGGCTGTATTTTCCGTTGTTACTGCCCAAATCAAATATCTTAGTAGGAGCAAGTTTACTCAGTAAATTACGGATTATTTCCGTTTTACTGTTTTCAGCTACTTCAGAATAGTTCGTATGCTTATAATAACTTTGCCATGCGGTTTGCTGGCGATGCGGCTTTAAATTATTAATCGTTCCGAATAAATTGGTAATGATAGCTAGTAAGCCATTGGGGGAGATTCTTCCGGCTTTACTCTCCGTTTTACCGGCATAATGTTGCTGGCTGCGGGCATGCAGATGGATGTGTGATACCAAACCAAAGGTAAGTTTACTTTTGAAAGGTAATAACCGGCTGGCCAAAGCTAATGGTATACCATCTATATTTGTTTTAAGTAATTGCGAAAGGCTTATATCCACGTAACTCATTAATGCCAATGGAGCCAAAAAATGCTGGCAAAACTGGCGGTAAGCTACCCAACTACTACCCGCAGCGTATACTTCAAATGAAAGGGTATCTATAAAAACCGGCCTACCATTCATAAACTGCACGTTAAAAGCCGAAGCATCCTTCAAAATCATACCGTAGCTTAAGGCAATTTTCTGAATTTGTAAAGTGAGCAAGGCCGCATCCTTTAACTGGTCGAAACACCATTCGTAAGGATAGGAAATAAAATTTATCCGTTCTGGTTGAATAATTTTATATCCGCCAGGACTAACGAAAGGAATCAAGTTGATTTCCTGATGGGAAATAAGTAGTTTGTCTTGCTGCAATCGTTCGTATAAGCCTCTGGCAATAAAGTAATCGTAATGAGCCTGATAAGCTAAATTAACTTGCCGGTACAAAGTATTATTATTAAAAAAAACAAATCCAGCCGGATCTTTAAAAGATCCGCCAACTATTTGCTTTTCCGGCTCCATTATTTTTTGTTGGTTAAGCGTTTAAAAAAGTTAATTATTTTGTACCAGTATAACTTCAAAGTATATCCAACACCGAGTAACCCGGCCAGTATTAATTGAATAATATAGCTTCCGTTGCCCGGATCTATATACGCCAAAATAGAAATCATATAATAACCATTTAATGCTAATGCTTACGAAAGTTAAAAGAAATTATATTTGATTGAGTGCCATTTCTTGCCCTTTTTGGAGCATATACGCGAAAGCCTGATCGTATTCATTTTTAATGTGCCCTTCCAGAATGGCTTCGGTTACGCTTTCTTTGATGATACCTACTTCCCGGGAAGGCTTTAACCCGAAAGTAGCCATAATAATTTCGCCGGTAATAACCGGTTGAAAATGGCGCAGTTTATCCGTTTCCTCTACCTGCTTCATTTTCTGACTTACTTTTTTAAAATTTTGCAGGTACTTCTTTACTTTATTATGGTCTTTAGAAGTAATATCGGCGTTGCACAATACCATTAGTTCATCAATAGCCTCGCCGGCTTCGTAAAGCAAGCGGCGCACCGCCGAATCCGTTACCGAATCTTTTACCAAGGCAATCGGGCGCAAGTGTAGTTTTACCAGTTTTTGCACAAACCGCATGTGCTCGTTTAAGGGTAGTTTTAACTCGGCAAAAATCTTGGGAACCAACCGCGCTCCCCGGTCTTCGTGCCCGTGGAAAGTCCAGCCTACTTTTTCGGAATAACGCTTGGTTTCGGGTTTGGCAATATCGTGCAAAATGGCCGCCCAGCGCAACCACAAATCATCGGAAGTTTTGGCCACGTTGTCGAGCACCTGCAAGGTGTGGTAAAAATTATCTTTGTGCGAATTACCGTTAATGGTTTCTACGCCGTGCAGTTGGGTCATTTTCGGAAAGATAAGCTCCAGCAAACCGCACTGGTAGAGTAATTTAAACCCGTAAGAAGGCGTTTTAGCCAGAATAATTTTGTTTAACTCGTCGGTAACGCGCTCTTTGGAGATAATTTGAATCCGGTCTTTATGGCGACTAATCGCATCAAACGTGTCGGGTTCAATGTCAAAATTTAATTGGGTCGCAAACCGAATGGCGCGCATCATGCGCAACGGATCATCGGTAAAAGTTACGTCCGGATTAAGCGGCGTTTTGATAATTTTACGGCGAATATCCCCTACCCCGTCAAAAGCATCGATTAGTTTGCCAAAGCTGTTTTGGTTTAAAGAAATTCCTAAAGCGTTAATGGTAAAATCGCGGCGGTTTAAATCATCCTGCAAGGTTCCGGCTTCTACCTCGGGTTTGCGCGAGTTACGGCAATAAGACTCCCGGCGGGCACCCACAAATTCTACTTCCCAGTCATCGGCCCGCAGCATAGCGGTACCAAAATTTTTAAAAATGGTAACGTTGGGCTTCTCCGGTAAGAGCTCGGCCACTTTTTGCGCTAATGCCGGACCGTCGCCCACGCAAACTACATCAATATCTTTCGAAGGCCTTTTTAAAATTAAATCCCGCACAAATCCCCCGATCACGTAAGTTTCTACCGGCAATTGGGCAGCGGCCGTAGCTATAACCTCAAAAATGCGATGTTCCGATAACGATACAGTTTGCATACACCAAGCTCCATTAAGAACGCAAAGGTAAACAGTTTTCAATTACCAGTTACCAATTACCATTTTCTAGTTTAAGCGGCAACATGGCTCTTTATTGCAAACCACTAAATATTTTATTTTTATAAAAAATTAATGGGAACGAGTATTCCGGTTGATTAATAAATTAAGATTTATTATCGGATTTGGTAACTGGTAACTGGTAAATGATTACGTTCTTTCCTGACACAGTTCTATGAGCACGCCATTGGTTTCTTTGGGGTGAACAAAGCAGATTAATTTATTGTCAGCCCCAGGTTTGGGGGTTTCGTTGAGCAAGGTAAATCCGGCTTGTTTTAGGCGCTCCATTTCCGCAGTAATATCCTCCACGGCAAAAGCAATGTGGTGCAGGCCTTCGCCTTTTTTTTGAATAAACTGGGCGATTACGCTGGAATCATCGGTTGCCGCCAGCAATTCTAGCTTAGACTCGCCACTCCGGAAAAAAGCAGTAATTACTTTTTCGGCGGGCACTTCTTCCGTTTTGTACGGTTCGGTCCCTAAAAGCTGCGCATAGATTTGGTTGGCCCGGGTTAAATCGCGGACCGCAATGCCAATGTGTTCCACTTTCGTCATAAAGAGCAATTACGTAATTAATAAGCTAAATTTGGGTATTTTTAAATCAGGTTAAAACTTAAAACCGGTTGGTCCTGTTTTTTTACGAGCGTTCAGGCGCTGTTTACTATTACGTGCATGCTAAAACTACCCGTTTATTTAGATAATAATGCTACCACGCCGCTGGACCCTCGGGTACTGGCAGCCATGATGCCCTACCTGACCGAGCATTTTGGCAACGCCGCCTCCCGGAATCACGCATTTGGCTGGGCCGCTGAAGAAGCGGTAGATTATGCCCGCGAGCAAATTGCCGCCTTAATCAACTGCAGTCCCAAAGAAATTGTTTTTACTTCCGGCGCCACCGAATCGGCTAATTTGGCCATTAAGGGAGTATTTGAGATGTACGCCGCTACAGGTAACCACATCATTACCGCTAACACGGAGCACAAAGCCGTTCTGGATACCTGCCACCACCTCGAAAAATTAGGCGCTCGGGTTACTTACTTACCGGTGAACGAAGCAGGTTTCATTAACTTAAACGAGCTGGCAGCGGCCCTAACGCCCCAAACCATTCTGCTCACGTTTATGTACGGCAATAACGAAACCGGCGTAATTCAACCCATTCGGGAGATTTCGTCTTTGGCCCGTAAACACGGCATTTTGTTTATGACCGATGCTACCCAAGCCGTCGGTAAAATTCCGGTTGATGTGGAAGCGGACCAAATTGATTTAATGGCTTTTTCGGGTCACAAAATGTACGGACCAAAAGGCGTTGGCGCGTTGTACGTGCGCCGGAAAAATCCGCGGGTAAAAATTACTGCGCAAATAGATGGCGGCGGCCACGAACGCGGCATGCGGTCGGGCACCTTGAACGTTCCCGGCATTGTGGGTTTAGGAAAAGCCTGCGAGTTGTGCCACTTAGAAATGGCGACGGACACCGCGCGTATTCAAAAATTGCGTGACCACCTGGAAACCGAGTTGCTCCAAATAGAAGAAACCCGATTAAACGGCTTTAAAGAACATCGCTTACCGCACGTTACCAATATTGCTTTTAAATACGTGGAAGGCGAAAGCTTGCTGCTGGGCGTGAAAGATTTAGCGGTTTCGTCCGGGTCGGCTTGTACTTCGGCTTCGGTGGAGCCCTCGTACGTGTTAAAAGCTTTGGGTTTGAGCGATGATTTAGCCCATGCTTCCCTGCGTTTTGGCCTGAGCCGCTTTACTACCCCGGAGCAAATTGATTACGCCATTACGCACGTGCGGGAAGCCGTGACGAAACTCCGCCAAATAACGCCGCTTTTATAAAATTAGAAATTAGGAATTAGAAATTAAAAAATAAGCTTTCGTTGTACTTTAATTTAACCTAAGTAATGAGTAAAGTTCGCGTGAGCCATCTCTACCTATTCTCGGACGGCCAATCGCTGATGAGCGGAACCGAGAACTTTGATAAACGCCCATTAGCAGTTGGCCGCCCTAAAAGTACTTAGAGCGTTACGCTAATTCTAAGCACAACTAGAGCCTGCACGATGCTGGGTTCAGGTTTATTACTCGAGTAGCGTTTAATTTCTAATTCCTAATTTCTAATTTATTTTAAGGGGTTAAGCCGGAAGGTAAGCCGTTCGGGAACTCCTGGTTAATGGCTTGTTCTATTTTGGCAATCCGGTTTTCCGGATTAGGGTGCGTTTGAAAGAACTCCGGAGTACTGGAAGCTCCGCCGCGGGCAGAAGCCAGAATAGTCATCACCTGCACCATGGCGCGCGGATCATACCCGGCCGCCGTTGTAAACCTTACCGCCAGATTATCCGATTGCAGTTCATCGTCGCGGCCGTATTTTAAGGTCATTAACTTGGCAATAGCGGCCGCGGCAATCGGGCCCGCCACACTGCGGGGGTTATCGGGGTCGTAGGTAGCTACGCCGGCGGCGCCGGCCAAGCCTTGGGTAAGTTTTGCTTTCGCTAATTGCTGCGCCGAATGCCGCGCCACCACGTGCCCGATTTCGTGCCCCAACACACCGGCTAGTTGCCCTTCGGTTTGTAATTTATCTAACAGACCAGCGGTTATAAATACCTGGCCACCCGGTAAAGCAAACGCATTAATGGTTTGTTCGTCGGCCAATAAATGAAAATCGAATTGGTAAGGTGTTCTGCCCGCGTCGGTTTGTTGCACAATTCGCTGGCCTACTTCTTTTACCAGAGCGGCTTTTTGCGCGTCGGGGTGTAAGCCGCCGTACTGGGCCGCCATTTCGGGCGCTGCCTGTAAACCCAAAGCAATTTCCTGATCTACCGTCATGTCGATATGCTGCATTTCGCCGGTAATGGTATTTTCTTCACGCTTGCACCAATAAGTTACCAGCGAAAACCCCGCAATCAGCAAGGCAATAATGTATCTTAAACCACCTCTCATAATAGCGTTTAATAAGTGAAAATTTAAAAAAATAGTTTAATAGCGGCCTTTCAGCAGGAACAGGAAGAACCAGGAGTTATTAAAATTGCGTCACCCTAATAATCAGTTTTCAAACTAAAATTTAGGCCATCCTGCTACCGCTAACTGACTAATGAACGGCTTTTAGGAAGGATAGTTACAATAGTACATTTAGCCGTAAATCGGAGACTTGCAGCAGTAAACAAAAGCCGAAAATTAAATTTAATTAACTAATAATCAATTAGTTGAAATCTTTTCTCAAAGTATAAATTTTACTAAAAACGTGTTTGATTTAAATTGTAAGCACTTGATTATTACTGCATTCAAACCTCTTTTTCTGTTACCATAAAGCCGTAAGCATTTCCATCCATTTGTTACTTATCCTTTCAGATTCCGTAGCCTTGTTTTAATTACAGGTCAACAAAAAGGCCGTTCTGCGTAAATTCAGAACGGCCTTTTTGTTTGTTTTGGCAGCGAGCTAAGAAGTAGCTTTTAGCGAAAAATACTGGGTAGCAAAAGAATCAATGGCGGTAGCTTCGGTGAGGTACGGCGAAGAATATTTGCGATCATTGCCGTGGATGTACAAACAGGTATTGTTTTTTATGGCGTTAATAATTACCTGGGTTTCTTTCGGGGGCAAAGCCGGACATCCTAAACTGCGCCCCAAGCGGCCGTATTGTTTAATAAAATTTTCGCTCACGTAATCGGCCCCGTGTACGACCACCGCCCGCGCCCGCGCATTGGTATTAAAATTTTTATCTAAGCCGTTTAATTTTAACGACAAGCCATGTTTGCCCTGGTACGTTTGCGCTGTTACGTAAAACCCTAAACTACTTTTAAAAGAATTAGGCTCGTTCGAAAAAGAGCGGGCAAATTCGTTACCGGTACCTTTGCCGTGCGCCACGTACGTATGATACAATAACTTATTATTTCGTAAATCCACCACCCACAAGCGTTTCTGGCGACTCGATCTATTAAAATCAATAATGCTCAGAATAGGTTTAACGGCTGTTCCGGGCTGGCGCTGCATGTTATAATACCCCACCAAAGCCTGCCGGAAAACCGTTAAATCCAGATTTGTTTTACTCAATTCAGCCCGCTCGTAGACCCGAAATAAATACGTTTCGAAGGCTTGGGTCTTCATCGCCCTGGTTAATTCGTCGGCTAAAATCTTGTCTGATTTCTTGGTTAATTTATTGGAATAAACGGGTGCGTAGCTGAAAGCAGCACTAAAACCCCATAACCCTAAGAACAGGCAGTAAGCGATAGATTTTGGAAGCATGGGCGGAGAAAGATTTAAAATATGAACGACCAACAGTTCTTTTTATTTAATTTGTTCCGCAATACTTAATTCTAGGCTTGCTTTTAAGCCGGCTAAAACAAATTTCATTCTGTAACCAGGCGCGCATGTTCCTTAAAAATAAAGTTTTTCTTCTTTTGCTTTTTCTGGGAGTCGATTTTGTATCCACGAACTGCCGGCCGAAAGTTACTTTTCCCGGGTTTGATTCCGCGGCTTGGATCGGTGATTCTTTTGCTTGCCAAAATGTGCGCCGCAACCTGATTCCGGAATTAAAGAAAATCCGAAGAGAATTGCGCGGACTGGCTATTTCGCAGCTCATGAACGTTTTGGGCAAACCCGATAGTGAAGCTTTACTAGCCGGCAACGAACGGATCTATTATTATTATTTAATGCCGGGTACGCAATGCCAAAACAAACAAGAACTATCTAGTGCCAATAAGTTAATGATCCGGTTTAACGCCCTGGAGCAAGTAAGCGAAGTACTTTTTGAACAACCCGTTCCTTAAAACAAAAAAGCCAAAACAGCTACGTTTTGGCTTTACCTAAATCTAAAATTCTTATTTTTTAAAAGTCTTTGGCTTCCCGGCGCGAACGGTCGAAATACATCATGGTGATGTAGCCGGTAAAGGTACCTACCATTATTCCAAGTAAGGAATTAGCGCCAAAAATCATTAAAGGCGATAAGTTCGATCCGAAAAAGTCCATTAACCGTAGATCGGCCGTAAAGCTCTGGTCAATAAAATAAGAGTAAATAAACAAGAATACACCGTAAAGTACCGATCCTACTAAGCCTACCAAAAAACCTATTCCCAGCCCATTCAGGTAAAACATACCTTTACTTTTATGCTTCGAGAAATAATAAATGCCCATTACGACTGCCACCACAATAAAAATCATAGCTAAAAAACGAACCGTATCGTTTTTATCTAAACCAATTACTTTTAAGATTAAGAAGTAAATAATCATGGCGATTGCCCCGTAAATACCGTAACGGATGCCAGTTTTTTCAACAGAAGGGGTAACAGAAGGGTTATTAGAATCCATGGGTCTAATGCGTTTTTAAGTGAAGCAACTAATATCTTTAGCTTTGTTGTTTATTAAAATATTATTAAATCCATTTACTTAAAACCAAGGCGGCTTGTTGTGTTTTCCGCCAATTATTTATTTCTGCTTCCAGTAATTACGTGTTATTCAGAAAAATAAATCCGTTGCGAGCGCTAATTTTAAGGCTGACCTCCCGT